>Ga0209737_10000060_pt1 | contig 94936 bp, 87 predicted proteins | sample TergutCu122P3_FD_187284 | JGI IMG/M metagenome (GOLD analysis project Ga0209737, IMG submission 187284) | Cubitermes ugandensis P3 segment gut microbial communities from Kakamega Forest, Kenya - Cu122 P3 (SPAdes) (version 2) | ecosystem: Host-associated > Arthropoda: Insects > Digestive system...
GGGGCGCTCGGCGCAGCCGGCTGCGCGGGCAAAGGCCTTCGGAGGGGGAGCGGGGTATGGGGGGAGGACAGTCGCGAGACATAGGAGGGCCGTGAAGCTGCAGAAAACCGCGCAGCGGAAGCAAGTTGGCTGGGGGCCAGGGGTTTGGCCTCCCGGCGCTCCTGCGTTGCGCGCAGCGTTGCCGCATCTCCCATCTCCACACGCCCACGAAAGCTGGCGCCGTCCACAATAATGACGCGGGGAGAGGCAATGTCGCCCACCATTCTGCCTCCGGGCGTCAGTTCCACGCATTCTGTCGCTTGAATGTTGCCCACCACCACGCCGGAGACGATGGCGTTTTTAACGCAGACATTGGCTTTGACGATGCCGGACTCCTCCACAATCAGCGTATGGGAGAGTGTAATTTCGCCTTCCACCCTTCCCTGGACAGTCAAGTCCTCATCACCCGAAAGCCGCCCGCTGATGAGGATGGAGGGGCCCACCACGGTATTGTTGGAGGTATTGCCTGAAAATTTCGCAGCCATGGAAGCCTCAGTCTTTCATGTCCATGTCCACATTGCCTCTGAATGCGGCCCCGTCCGCAATCAGAATCCGCGGCGCCTTAATGTCCCCTATGACGCGACAAGCCGCTTTGAGTTCCACCTTGTCGCTGGCGACAATGTTGCCGGTGACGCGGCCTGCAATCTCCACATTCTGCGTGTCAATGTCGGCCTCAACAACGCCGGAGCTCTCCACGTATAAACTCTCTTTGAGAGAAATTCTCCCCTTGACGGTCCCTTGAATGACCAGGTCTTCGTCGCCCGAAATCTCCCCGTCAATCACAATGCTTGAGCCAATGATGGTATTCGCCATGTTCGTTTCTCGTTTCGTTGACAAAGGTTAGACGCCGTCCGGCAATTTCACATCCATTTCAATGGAACCATTAAAAACCGCACCATCTTCAATGACAATCCGCGGGGCGCGGATGTCGCCGTTGACGGAGGCACTCGCGTTGATGGCCACTTTCAAGGAGGCCTCGACATTCCCGCTGGCTTCACCGTTGATGGTTAACTGCTCTGCTCGAATATCCGCTTGCACCTTCCCTGTCGTCTCAATGGTCAAATGGTTTTTCAAATCCACTTGTCCCTCAATGTGTCCTTCGACGACCAGGTCGCCACCGCCTGAAAGACTTCCTCGAATGCTAATGCCTCTTCGGATGATGTTGACTGGGTTGTTGTGCACCATAAAGAAAAAACCCCCTCAGGGAAGGATGGAGGAACCTACGTTATAAACGACTCAAAATCCACTCGCTGATGTAACGAAAAACAGTTTGCTTGTCCTGCTCTGCCCAAAGCTCGTGCCGCATACGCTCAAAAACGTGCACAGTCTTATCTGTGCATTTCAGTTTCTCGAAAAACAACTGCATTTGGGCCGGCGCCGCAACGGTGTCCTCTTTGCCTACCAGCAACAGACAAGGCGCCGCCACAGAAGCGGCGACTTCAGGCAAGGTGACCTGCATCCTTTGTGTTTCAACAAACCACCTCGGCGTTAATTTCCGTCCACACAGCTTGTCCGCTGCTGTGGTTTTCTGCCACACCATGTCATGGCTCAATTGCTCCAGGCCTACCCCTGTGTTCAACAGCATGTGGGGGCATAGCCCATTCAGGCCTTGCAGCAGTGCCCGCCTCCAATTCGGCACAGGCGTGCCGGGTTTCCAAAAGGGCGCCAGCAGCACCATGCCCTTGAAGTCCTCGGGTGCCTGGCTTGCAAAAACAGACACCATGAGTCCACCATGGCTGTAGCCGAGCAAGAAGAGCGGCAAGCCCCGGCAGCGCTGCCGGGCCTGCTGCCAGAAGGCCGTCAAATCATCCAAATAGTCCTGCCAGCGGCCGCAACTGAAGCGTCGGCCGGCAGAAAGGCCATGTCCGCGGTAGTCAAAGGCCAGCGTTGCAAGGCCCTGCTCCTTGCAATGCTGGCGAAAACTCCCATAGCGCCCCTGGTGATCGCCATAGCCGTGGACAATGCCCACAGCGGCTTTGGCCTTGGGCGGGCATTCGAAAGTCCCCTGAAGCGACATGCCGTCCTTGGAGGCGAAATGAAAGGTTTCCTGGCACATTATTCTGTTATCGGGTCAGCATGGGCCACCCGGGCATGTCCATCGGCCGAAGCCTTGGAAAGCTCCCCTCGAAACCGCTCGGGGGAGAAGGAAGGCGAAGTTTTGCGGCGCTGCATCGCCAGGCGCAAATAGAGGCTGTCTTCGTCCAGCACCCGGGCCAGGCGCAACTCGTCGCGCGCCATCGCCTCGTCGCCGCGCTCAAGCGCAAAACACGACTTGAAATAGTGCATATGCGCAAGCGACAGCCTCGAAAGGACCTCCGTCCCGTCTGCGGCGCCAGCTTCCAGGGCAAACAATGCGCACAGGCCCAGCATATAAAAATGAAGCTTAATCTTCACAACCCTCCTGGCAGTGCTAATGTATACTACTCAGCATACAAAAAGAACTGCTGGAATATTTATTTACACTCAAAGCATTCGTCTGCATGAGTATGCTTTGGAATTCAATACTTGCCCCTCTTTTCCGGGTGTCATGTCTATGGTTGCTCTCACCACGCCTGTGCTTCCCCTCCTGACAACGCTTCTGTTTGCCGGCACAGAAGCGCCCTTGTCGGCGCCTTCCGCTGAGTCGTCGGAGTTTTCTTCGGCGCCGTCGACGACATTCAAGCTGGTTCCCCATACGCCGAGCACGCTCTCTTTTGAGGTGGGGGACTTGCGCAATGCGCGCTTTGTGGCCATGCAGCGCAGCGTGGGCCTTCTCCATACGCACAGTGCCCAGCTGGGCTCTGTGGGCGTGCTGCACCTTTCGTTGATGACCAGCTATTCCCATGCCAAAAAATTTCCGGAGCTTCCCGGGGGCGAGCTTCGCTATTCCGACGTGAGTCGGTGGATGGGGACTTTTGCGGCCGCTTATACCTTCTTCCCCTGGCTTGAAGCCTATGCCAGCTATGAAGTCTCCTCCTCCTTCGCAACGGTGACTTCCAACACCTCCCCTTCCAAAGCTTCTTCGGCTGCTTCAGGGCAAATTCTCGGAGACACCCACCTGGGGACGAAGCTTGCCCATGGCTTTGCGCCCAGCTTCTATGCGGGCCTGGACTTGGGCTTGCGCATTTTCAACGTCGGGCACTCCATGAATCAGCTGCGCCTGGCCTTTCGCCCCTCCGTCCTGCTGACGTGGAATCTCCAGGAATTCTCTTCGGGCATTCCCCTCCTTCTGCATGCCAACATGGGCGCGCACATTGGCCGGGACGCGCGCTTCTTTTCGGACAATGCCGGCACGGCCAGCAGGGCTTTGTGGCAAACCTTTTCCTGGAATTTGAACAGCCGCCACTTTGGCCTTCTTGGCTTCGCCCTGGAGGCGCCTTTGCCTTATGCAACCCCCTTTGTTGAATACCAGGCGACTTTTCCCTTCTGGACAAAGGCGGACAGCGCCCTTGCAAAAGCCAACCCTCAGTCCCTCGTCGTCGGCACCAAACTCACCTTGCTGCCCAATGTCACCTTCTCCCTGGGCGGGGACATCAACCTCAAGTCTCCCCAGCTTCCCGGCATTGCCATTCACCCCCCCTGGCGCTTTTTTATAGGCATTTCTCTGGCAACAGCGCCCTCTTCGCTGGTGGCTGTCCCCGAGCAGGTGATGGTTGAAATACAGGCTGTCAGCAGCAGGGTGGAAGAAGCCCCCCCTGCCGCCCCTCCCGCTCAGCCGCAGCTTGTCCTGGCTTTGAAGCGGGGCAATAAACTGGTCCACGGGCATGTCCACCTGCGCGGGCCCAACCCGCAGCACTTCTATGTCACCGAAGCTTCACCTGGGCTCTATGTCCCCCCGGGGCCGCAGCTGCTTGAAATTCTCCCTGAGGAAGGCCTGGCTTTGGTGAAAAAAGTGGACATGGATGTCGACCAGACGCAGGCCGTCATGCTGAACATTGAAGGCGCGCCTGCCGTTGCGCCTGTGCGCCTTGTCAACCAGCGCATTCTGTTTTTGGAGCCTTTGGCCTTTTCTCCCACCAAGGCGGAATTGACGCCGCAAGGACAAGCCCAGCTGCGCAGCCTGGTGGACTTGCTGCTTCGCAACCACATTCGGAAAATACGCATTGAAAGCCATGTCGAGGCCCAGAAAGTAGAGGGCACGGCCATGCCGTTTTCTGCGCAGCGCTCTCAAATTGTCGTGGAGGCGCTCGTCCAGATGGGCGTGGACACGGAGCGCATGGAAGTGCTGAATTTGGGCGACAGCAAACCTGTCGCGCCCAATTCCTTCCGCAGAGGGCGTCTGCTGAACCGGCGGATGGATTTTATCGTCCTGGAGAAGTGGGAATAGAAACGGCTTAGAGGGGGAAGGCTTCCAGCACTTCTCCGGCTTCGTAGTGGGGCTTTTTGAGCGGCACGAGGGCATTGCACAAAGCCAGCGGCGCAACAGCTCCCGAGGAAAAATGCCCCGCAAGCTGCAGCTGCGCCTCGCCTTCTGCCCACTCCAGGCGCGCGCAGTGGATTTCCAGGCGCTCCACAGAAGCCTTCGCCGCGTGGGACAGCCTCGCCCTCACAGGCAGCGAAAATGCCTGCCGCTCTCCCTGCAGTCCGCGCAGCAAGGGCGCCAGAAAAAAAACAAAACCCACAAAAGCCGCCCCGGGGTTGCCCGGTAAACCCAGGACGAGGCGCCCTCCCAGGCGGCCTAAGCACAGGGGCTTTCCGGGCTTCATGGCCACCTGAGAAATGACGAAGCGGCAGCCCATTTCTTTGAGGACTTCGCGTACCCAGTCATAGCGGCCCACGCTGATGCCGCCGACGGTGGCGAGAATGTCCACCTCGGGCAGCAGGGCTTCCAGGCGCCGGCGCGTCGCCTCCTTGTCGTCCTCCAGGTGCTCACAGTGGACGTGGGCGCCCAGGCTTTGCGCCCAGGCCGCCAGCATGGGGGAGTTGGCGTCAAAAACAGAGGCCTTCCCCAGGGAGGTGGCGGCAAACCCCAGGGGAGGGGGGGCACCCAGGGGGGGGCGTAACTCATTGCCCGTGGAAAGGAGGGCGAGGCGGGGTTGCACAAAGGCCTCCACCTGGGCAATACCACAGGCCGCCAGCGCCGCCAGCGCCCCCGGGCCTACGCGTACGCCCGCAGGCAGCAGAAGCTGCCCCGGCGCAATGTCCTCGCCGGCTTTGCGGATGTGCATGCCGGGCTTTAAGTTGTCGGGCAGTACAAACGCCTCCCCCTCCTGGACTACCCTCTCCTGGGGCACCACACAATTGGCCCCCACAGGTACCCTCGCCCCTGTAAAAATACGCGCCACCTCCCCCGCCTGGAGGACCCTTTCTGCTGCCGCTTCCTCCCCCGCGGCGACTTCAAAAGCCACCCTCCCGCGGCGCGGCGCGCTTTGTGCATGCACCGCAAACCCGTCCATGGCGCTGTTGTCAAAGCGCGGCAAGGCCACAGGCGACAGCACCTGAGTGGCCAGTACGCGCCCCAAAGCCTTGTCAAAGGAGACGGCCTCGGTTGCGAGAGGTTGAATTTCGTTTTTCAGAATGCGTTGAGCTTCGTCGAAAGAAAGCATGGCAAGCCCCTTCAAGGAAAATGCGCGCAAAAGAACGCGCAAAGGAATAGCCCCCATGCCCTCAAAAGGCTAGCCTTGTTGCATGCACAAATACAGCTTTGAGACAGAAATTGGCGAGGACTTGGCCCTCATGCCCTTGGGCGTACGCCGCAAGCTGGACATTGTGGGCCTGAAGTTTCCGTTAAAAACCTGGCAAGCGCTGAGCTTCGAGGAGCGCTGCCGCCTATGCGAGGCAGAGCCTGACCTCATGGGAGCAGAAAGCTACAGAGCCCTCGTACACCTTTTGGCCCAGGGCCGCCCCGGCGAGCTGGAAGCCTTGCCGGCCCTGCCCAGCCCCAGGCCCTGGGCGACACCCGAGGCAAAGGCCCGCGTACAAGAAAGGAGCCAGGAGGCAGGACACCTTCTTTCACAGGCGGCATGGGAGAGGCTGGACGACGAGAGGCGCTACATTGTGTGGCGGCTTTCAGAGGCGCGCCGGGGCCCGCAAAAATTGCTGGCGGCGCTGAAAGCCTTTTTGGGAGAGGCCTTGTGAGTGCAGGCGTCGTCGGCCTGTTTGTCGGTGGAAGCGCGCGCCGAATGCAGGGCTTCCCCAAGGGTTTTTTGAGGGGGCAGCACGGGCTTTTCATTGTGGAGCACCATTGGCGGATGGCAAAGAAGCTGGGCTGGGAGGTGGTGCTGGTGGGGGTACACCCGGCCTATGCACATTTTGCAAAAGAGCGCAACCTGGTGTGCCTTGAGGATTCTCCTTCCGGCATAGGCCCTTTGGGGGGACTTGCGGCGCTTTTTCATTTTTCACAGCGCAGAGTTTGCATTGCCTTGGCGTGCGACATGCCGCATGTGGCCTTCGAGGACTTGGAAGCATTGGCCTTGTCGCCAAGCCAGGCACCGGCGCTTGTCCCCCGGAGCGTCTATTGGGAGCCCTTGTTTGCAAGGTATGACGCGGGTGTTGCAAGTCCCGCATTGGAGGCTTTTTTGAAGGCGGGCGGGCGCTCGTTTCAGGCCTTCCTGGCGCTTTTGCACCCCGAGGTGTTTTTCCCCAAGGCCCCAAAAACTCTGGAGGATTGGGACTCCTTCGAAGATGTGGGTTTGACGGAGGACGAGAGATAACCCTTTGAATTTGAACTAAAAACCATTTAAAATTGCCTTTTTAGAAGAACATCCATTAAGAAACAAGCTGTCTTTTTTTAATTAGGATGGATATATACAAGTGCACTGGCATCCACAGGGGCAGTAGGTTATAAGGAGTTTTCGCTCAAAAACTTGAGTCTACATCGTTTGGCTTGGCTTCACTTAACGCTTGACTTAGCTTGGAAGTCCTCATCTTTGGAGGAAGATACACATGGCAGAAAACGAATCGGGAAACCTCGATCGACGCGAATTTCTAATGGGCCTTGCAGTTGTGGGCGGAGCGGGCGTTGTGGGTGCAGGCAGCTGGGGCGTTTTGGAGGCGATGATTCCGCAGGGAGAAGCGGCAACCTGGCACAAGAGTGTTTGTCGTTACTGTGGGAACGGCTGCGGCGTTTTGGTGGGCATGAGGGATGGCAAAGTGACGGCCATCCGCGGGGACTTCAAAGCGACGAACAAAGGTTTTATTTGTGTCAAAGGCTCCCTGCTCAACGTGCTGAACACGGTCGGCTACAACGGCAATGGGACCGGCAGGGCGCTCAAACCCAAAATCCGCGTCAGCGACAAATTCCAGGACAAAGCTGCCAACAAGGAGCCGACCTGGAGAGAAGCCTCCTGGGATGAGGCCATGACGCTGGTGGCGAGCAGGTTTGCGGCAGCCATCAAGAAGAACAAGGACTCGGTGGCCTTCTACGGCTCCGGCCAGTTGTTGACGGAAGAAACCTATACCGCCAACAAGCTTTTCAAAGGCGGCATTCGCACCAACAACATTGACGGAAATCCACGGCTGTGCATGGCTTCCGCCGCGGTGGGCTACACACAGGTTTTCGGCAAAGACGAGCCCATGGGCTGCTATGAAGACTTGGACCATGCGGAGGTGTTTTTCATCACAGGTGCGAACATGGCCGTTGCGCACCAGCCCAGCTTTGAGCGGATTAAACTGGCGCGCAGGGCCAACAAGGGCAAAATTGTCCTCGTGGACCCACGGGCCTGCGAAACAGCGGCCTACGCAGACATCCACATGCACATTCGCCCCGGCTATGACTTAATGCTGATGAATTCCATGGCGCATGTTGTCCTCAACGACAACCTCGTCGACAAAGCCTTTGTCAATGCCCATTGCAAGTTTGTGAGAATGGTTCCCGACATGAATGAGGACGGCACGCCCAAGCTCAATCCACAGGGCCAGCCGGTGATGAAGGAAATAACCCTCACCATGGAAGAATACCGCCAGCTGCTCGACGACTATGCCCCCGAGAAAGTCGCCGACCGCATCGGCATTTCTCCGCACCAAATTCGCGAAGTCGCCCACCTTTTTGCGAAGTCCAAAGGGACGGTGTCGTGTTGGACCATGGGCATCAACCAGTCCAGCCGCGGAACGGCCACCAACAACATGTTGTCGGCCATGCACCTGTTGACAGGGCAAATTTGCAAAGTCGGCGCGACGCCCTTGTCGATGACAGGGCAACCCAACGCTTGCGGCGGCGTGCGCGACTGCGGTGCGCTTGCGCACCTGTTGCCGCATGGCCGTCTGGTGGCCAATCCCCAGCACCGGGCGGAGGTGGAAAGGCTTTGGGACTTGCCTCCAGGCACCATCACCCCGACGATGGGCAAGCACACCATCAACATGTACCGCGCGCTGGAGACAGGCGAAGTCGAATGTTTGATGGTGATGTGCACCAACCCCGCGCAGTCACTTCCTGCGGGCGAGCGCTACCGCGACGCCATGAGAAAAGGCTTTCTGGTGGTGGCTGAAGCCTTTGAAGACAGCGAGACAGCCAAGTTGGCCGACGTCATTTTGCCTTCGGCGCTTTGGATTGAAAAAGAAGGCGTCATGGGGCAAACCGAGCGGCGCTATCAGCTGATTGAAAAGTTGCTGGAGCCACCCGGCGAAGCACGCAGCGACTTGCAAATTCTGGTGGACTTCGCCGAGCGTCTTGCTCAGGCAGGCGTCATCAAACCCGACCTCATCAAAAACAAAACGCCCAGGGATGTGTGGAACGAAGTTCGAACCATCTCCTCCAAAGAAAACAGCGTCTATGACTATGAGGGGATGACGTGGGAGCGCATGCAGACAGAGCACGGCATTCAATGGCCATGCCCTTCTCCGGAGCACCCGGCCTCAGGAGGCAAACCTCACCCCGGAACAGCGCGCCGCTATATGAAGGGCGATCCGCTGATGTCGGATGTCAACAAGGATGTTGAATTCTATGGACAGCCCGACAAGAAGGCCAAAATCTGGTTCCGCCCATGGACCAACTTGCCCCAGGAGCCTTCGGAGCGCTTTCCGATGATTCTCACAACAGGGCGCATTTTGGAGCAGTGGCACACGGGGACGATGACGGACCGCATTCCGGAGCTCAAAAATGCCGCCCCCTATCCCGCCACCATTGAGATTAACGTCCAGGATGCACATGAGTTGGGCATTCAAGAGGGCCAGATGGTGACGCTGGAAAGCCAATTCGGAAAGGTGACAGGGCCTGCACAAATAACAAGAGGCCCCCGCAAGGGCGTTTGTTATGCCGCTTTTTATGATCCGAAAATGTTCATCAACGCGGTGGTGTCAGATCATGTCGATCCCATGTCCTTTGAGCCCGAATTCAAGGTGACGGCTGTCAGTTTGAAACCCGCAGAAGGCTCTGTTGTTCCCAGGAGTTAGCCCATAACCACCGTTTAGGAAAATTGACCATGACAACGCTTATTATTTCATCAGGTGTCATTTTATCATTGATTGGGCTGCTCGTTTGCATACGTTTGTGGCTCGTTTCGGCGGAAGACTTAAGGCGGAAGGCCTCGACAGGCATCAAGGTGTCGGCGGCCCTGGGTTTTGTTGTGTTGCCTCTGGGGGCGGTGGCGGTGGCAAACTACCACACTTTTGAAGGCGCCAAAGACGTCGACGCTTGTGGGAGTTGCCATGCGATGAAGGTGGAAGACATGAGAAACCCGCAAAGCCGCGTATTGGCCGCGCTCCACTACCAAAACAGCTGGATTGGAGACCAGCAGTGCTACAGCTGCCATTCAGGCCATGGCCTTTCAGGCACCCTGCAGGCCAAAGGCGACGGCTTTCGCCACCTCGCGCGCTATGTGACAGGCGCCCATGAAACGCCCGTCATCCACCGTGGCTATTTTGACAACAACAACTGCCTCAAGTGCCACAGCACGACGGCCAAATACCAGGCGATTTCTTCGCACACCACCATCGAAAAGCGGTTGGCTTCAAGCCAGACCAGTTGTTTGAATTGCCATGGCCTTGGGCATGGAGGACACGCCATCCCGGTGACTTACGGGAAATGAGCTTGGCTCGTGAAGCCTGTGTTGAAATTTTTTAAATTCAATCAAAGGAAACGCTGCATATGACACTACGTATCCCCGCACTGTTCAGTGGAGTTGGCTTTTTGCTGACGCTGTTGTTTGTCTTCAACATGAATTCCCCTTTGACTTTGGCGCTGTTTATTTTTGTAGCGCAGCCATGCTTTCTGGCGGGCTTTCTTTTGTGGTTGAGAAAGACAGACTTGAAGCAGGAAAAAGCCTAGTTGAAGGTTTGAGTCCGCAGTGAAAATACAAACCATGGTGTTGCCGTGGTTTGTGAGGACTTTGTCTCCAAAGCCGTTTGCAAGGGTGGCAAGCGGCTTTTTTCATAAGCCCAGAGGGGGGGCATAAGCTGGCCGCATGTGGCCAAAGCCATGCAGAAGCATTTTCGTTCCAAAGAAATAGTGTTTGTTCTTGGTGGCCCGTTGTGAATATTTACAGCGCTTCAGGAAGTGGCGTCCATGAAGTGAGCGCCTCAGAAGTTTTGAGTCTTCAAGAAGCATGTGTTTGTTGTCCTAAGCTTTCAATCAAAGAGAAGAGATATGTCCAAAGACTGTTATTATTTTGGTGCCCCAAAGGCTGACGGTGATAGCTCCATGAGCAGCTTGTTGGGAGGCAAAGGTGCCAACCTGGCGGAGATGATAAATTTGGGGGTACCCGTTCCCCCGGGCTTCACCCTGACGACCGAAGTTTGCCTGCGCTATGCGCAAACGGGAGAGCTTCCCGACGACGTCAAAACGCAGGTGGGGCAGGCCCTCGCGCGCATGGAACAAGAGCTGGGCCGAAACTTTGGCCAACCCAATGCCCCCTTGCTGTTGAGCATCCGCTCCGGGGCCCGCGCCTCCATGCCGGGCATGATGGATACCATTCTCAACCTGGGACTCAACGCAGAGATTGTGCAGGCCCTCGCGAAGGAAACCAACAACCCCTGCTTTGCCTATGACGCCTACCGCCGCTTCATCGCCATGTATTCCGATGTTGTGCTGGGCGTCTCCAAAGAGCATTTCGAAAAAGAGTTAGATCTGCTCCGCCGGGGCGTGGCCCAGCGCCAGGGGCTTTCCTTGGAGAAGATGAACCCTGAAGAGCTCAAGCAGGCGGTGCCCGACAATGCCTTGTCGGCGGATGACTTGAAAGAGCTTGTCAAGCGCTCCTTGGCCATTGTGGAAGCCAAACTCAAAAAGCCCTTTCCGGCTTCTCCAAGAGAGCAGTTGTGGGGAGCCATTGGCGCCGTCTTCAGATCGTGGAACAACGACAGGGCCATCACCTACCGAAGGATGAATCAAATTCCCGACGAATGGGGAACGGCCTGCAACGTGCAAGCCATGGTGTTTGGCAATTTGAGCGACGACTCCGCCACGGGTGTTTGCTTCACGAGAGACCCGCGCACCGGCGAGCGTGAATTTTTTGGCGAGTGGTTGCCCAATGCGCAAGGTGAAGACGTGGTGGCGGGCACGCGTACGCCTTTCAACGTGACGAAGAAGGCCGGCGGCGACGACGCTTTGGAAGTGAGAATGTCCGAGTGCTACCAGGAGCTGGTGCGGATGTACCAACTTCTCGAGAAGCACTACCGCGACATGCTCGACATTGAATTCACCATTCAAAAAGGCAAACTCTATTTGCTGCAATGCCGCGTGGGTGGCCGCTCAGGCCGCGCCTCCGTGCGCCTGGCCGTGGAGATGATGCACGAGGGACTCATTTCCAAACAGGAAGCCGTGCTGCGCGTCCCTCCGCACAAGCTGGATGAATTGCTTCACCCGGCTGTCGATCCTAAAGCCCCCAAGACTTTGCTGGCCAAGGGCCTTCCTGCGGGCCCCGGCGCTGCTGCCGGCCACATTGCCTTCAGCGCGGACGAGGCTGCGCGCATGACGGGCGAAGGCAAGAATGTCATTTTGGTCCGCCGCGAGACTTCGCCTGAAGACATTCACGGCATGAAAGCCTCTGTCGGCATTCTCACGGCGCGCGGCGGCATGACAAGCCACGCTGCGGTTGTGGCGCGCGTCATCGGCAAATGCTGCATTGTGGGTTGCTCCGCCATGGACATTGACTATGCCCGAAAGACAGTCACCGTTTCCATGTACGCGAAGGATGGGCACGTGGAGAAGACAGTTGTCCTCAAGGAGGGGGAGGTGGTGACACTCTCCGTGGACGACAAAGGAGGCGCCGTCTACGCAGGTGCGGTACCCATGACGGGAGCGCAGACGGGGGAGCATTTTGACGAGCTGATGAAGTGGGCCGACGAGTTTCGGCGCATGCGCATTCGCACGAATGCGGACAAGGCTTCTGAAGCCAAGGTAGCCATCGACTTTGGCGCCGAGGGCATTGGCCTTTGCCGCACGGAGCACATGTTTTTTGAAGAAGACAGAGTGCCCCTCATGCGGGAGATGATTGTGGCCGACACGAAGGCGGAAAGGGAGGTGGCGCTTTCCAAGTTGTTGCCGCTGCAGCGCGCCGACTTTGTCGCGCTCTTCAAGCAGATGGCCGGCATGCCGGTGACGGTGCGCTTGTTGGATCCGCCGCTTCACGAGTTTTTGCCCACGGACGACGCGCAGTTTGCGGCTTTGTCCAAAGCCACGGGGCTTTCTGTTGCAGACTTGAAGCGCCGCACGGAAGAGCGCCACGAGTTAAACCCCATGCTGGGCCACCGCGGTGTGAGGTTGGCGGTGACCTACCCTGAAATTTATGCCATGCAGATACGCGCCATTTTGGAGGCGGCCTGCCTGGTGCAAAAAGAGGGGAAGGCCCAAGTGGTGCCCGAAATTATGATTCCGCTGGCGGCCACCGTGCAGGAACTCAGCCTGTGCAGGAAGCTGGTGGAAGAGGAGGCCGCGAAGGTATTTGCAGAGCAAGGCCTCAAACTCGACTACCTCTATGGGACGATGATTGAGCTTCCGCGCGCTGCCTTGCTTGCGGACTTCCTTGCCAAGGAAGCCGAGTTTTTCAGTTTCGGCACCAATGACTTGACACAAACCACCTGGGGACTTTCCAGAGACGATGCCGGAAGGTTTTTGTCCGCCTACGAAGAGTCCGGCATTGTGAAGAAAGACCCCTTCCAAACCCTGGACACCGAAGGCGTAGGTGCACTGGTCGACATTGCCTGCCAGGAAGGCCGCAAGACGCGCCCCAACATTAAACTGGGGATTTGCGGAGAACATGGTGGAGACCCCGCCTCCATCTTCTTCTTTGACACCGTCGGCCTCGACTATGTCAGCTGCTCCCCCTTCCGAGTACCCATTGCACGCCTGGCCGCCGCCCAGGCAAGCTTGAAGAGCTCCGGCCAAAAACGCCTGGGCAGCAGCGAATTCTGACAGAGCGCGCCCCCGGCATTCCCATGAGCCCCCGCTTGCTTCTTGCAGGCGGGGGTTTGGTTTTACCCGCCCCCCAGCAAGTTTCGAAAAGCAAAATATAGGAATTCTTGCGAGCACAAAAGTCTTCAATGGGCTATGAAGAATGTTGAGGGTTGGACGCACGCAAGCTTCGACGCTACACTCAAGGCAACAGGGAACCGGCCGTTTCCTGGGCAAGAGAAGAACAGTTTATGAAGACATATGGACTCATTTTGGCTCTGGCGCTGGCTTTGGCAGCCTGTGGCGAGACAGACGGCGGCAAGGCAGGCGATGACAGGACTGGCAGCGGCAAGACCAGCGGCGACAAGACAGGCGATGGCAGGACAGAGGTTGACAACACGGGGATGGACAAAGGCAGAAATGCCTGCGAGAAGGCGGGCATTCTCATATTCAACACCACCAAGGCGCAGTGCGGCAAAATAGAGGGCTGCGAGCCTTGCCAGCATTTCGGGCCCGAGGTGGAAATTCCAGAGGATGTCAGGCCGGAGGGCGAAGAACTCGAATGCCAGGGCAGAGAGCTGAGTGCAGCCAATGCCTGCCTGAAAAGCCCCAAACGTTGCGCAGAATGTGTCGACATGCTGGTGAAGGCGCAGTGCGAGGAAAGAAAGCCCTCCGACATGGAAACGCTGGGGTGTCTCTTGCTGCTGGGCATCTCACGCTGACGGAAGCCTTGTTCACTCCAAACGCATGGTCTGAATTTTTTCGGCAACCCACACATCAAGCATCATCTGAATATTGCTTGCAAATGTTTGAAAAGAGGGGTGGACATTTGAGGGGAGCTGTGTTTATTCTGGGCCGATGAAGAGGAAAGGCATTTTTATTGTGCGCCCGCTCACATATGCCTGCATGGTTTTCGGGTTGCTTGTGTTGGGTGGAGCTGGTTTTCTCGCCGGGTGTGGCGACGATGACGATTTCGTTCGCGTTGGTGGCCTGGTGCTCAACAAAACCTCTCTGGAACTTGCCGTGGGCCACACAGAAGTGCTTCGCACGACGGTGACGCCCTTCAACGCCAGCTATAAAGAGCTCAGCTGGGAAAGCAGCAATCCCAAGGTGGCCAAAGTGGATTTCCGCGGTCGTGTATTTGCCCTCTCTGCGGGAACGGCAGTCATCAGCGCTGTCTCAAAAGATGGCGGAAAGATAGCCACCTGTGCACTGACGGTGAAGAAAGACAACAGCGCTCTTTGCAAAAGACAAGACGCCGTCATGCTAAAAGCCTTCGAGGATTATTGCAAAACGCAAAAGGGGTGCCCATTTTGCGACTGCATCAACCAAGGCAAATTTCCAAACATGGACAATAACGAGGAGGTAGTGGTGCTCGGTTGCTACATCCCAGATGAGCCAGAAACATGCGAGGGTGAAGATTTGACGTTTGCCGAAAACTGCCTGGACGATGAAGCTCAATGCAGAACATGCATGTTCGCCTTCGGGAAGTTTGCGTGCAAAGAAATTTCACGCGAGGCATTCTGGCAGGCATGGGGAACGTGCTTTTAAACCGGTCTCAATGAAGCCACAAAGACTCCCCCTTGACTCTCGAAAAAACGGGATTAAACACTAAGGACGGCATAAGGTTTGGGGCCCCCGAGTTTCATTCTGGAAGTTTTTCTAAGGAGCAAACACACATGAAGAAATTAACGATGATTTTGGCCACAGTACTGGTGACGATGGTGGGTTGCGGGAAAGACGAGTGTGAGAAGCTTGCGGATGCCATCAAAGATTCGCAGGAAAAAGCTTGCAAAGGCAAAAGCAATGAGTGCTGGGCCTGTGACTGCTATAACCAAGGAAAGGTATGGCTTGGTGGAACTGGATGCACGAGCGCGTCCAGCTCTGGAGGTACGACTTCAGGTTCGAATACAAAATGCGATGAAGCAGATGCCAAAAAGTGTTTAGACGATAAAACTTGTACCGATGCGGCTGGCACAGCGTTGAAGTTACAATGCGAGACTTCGAAGAAATAATCTTTGTTAGTCTAAGCCTTCAAAGAAGCCCCGCTCCGTGCGGGGCTTCTTTCTTGCGCGAAGATCTTGTGTCACCCTCCTGGGCCCCCGTGTTGCCGCAGACTTTTCTGTGAGTGTCAAAATTGTTTCGCAACTCAACTGTATGTTCTATCTGCGTGAATTAACGCAACATTTTCCATCGACAAACGACAATGTTGTGTAGATAATCAGTTGAGATGTCGTCGTTCAACGCAGATAAGGAGAGGGTGATGGAAAATGAAATGATGGATGGAGCAGGGAGAAGGGCACAGGGCACAGGGCACAGGGCACAGGGCACAGGGCACAGGGCACAGGGCACAGGGCACAGGGCACACTTTAGAGCATTTTAACTCAAAACGTTTAAAAAGACTAGCTAAATTTCAATTTATTTCGTGTGTTGTTTTGGCTGCGCTGCTTTTGGCAGGCTGTGGCGACGACGACGAAAACAACAACAACAACAACAACGGCAACAAGACGGAGCACATCCGCATCGGCAGCATTCTGCTCGACAAAAGCACACTGGAATTGGAAGTGGGCGAGGAGAGCAAACTGCAGGCAACCATTGCGCCCGACAATGCCACACACAAAGAGATTCGCTGGAAAAGCGACGACGAGCGTGTGGCCACCGTGGACGACAACGGACTCGTGCGCGCTGTTTCCAAAGGGAAAGCCGTCATTCATGTCGTTTCAGCCGACGGCAGCAAAACAGCCACCTGCATTGTGACAGTCACTCAGCCCGTGGAAGGCGTGTCACTGGAAAAATGTCCCAGCACCATGGTTGTGGGCAGCAAGGAGCAACTGAGGGCCAGCGTTGAGCCGCGTGAGGCCAATAACCAGGCACTGACATGGACAAGCAGCAACAGCAACGTGGCCACGGTGGACTCCAGCGGACTTGTGAGCGCCCTGGCAGCAGGCGAAGTGACGATTGTCGTTCGCTCGCAGGAGAACGTCGAAAAAACAAAGTCCTGCACGATGACCGTTGTCGTTCCCGTCGGCGGCATAAGGATTGAAGGATGCGAGACGGCGTCCATGGCACCCGGCAGGGAGCGGACGTTGACGGCCATCATCGAGCCCAACAATGCCACCAACGAAGGCGTGACATGGACAAGCGATGACACCGACGTGGCCACCGTGGATGAAGACGGCGTTGTCACAGCTGTCAGTTCAGGGAAGGCCGTCATTTTTGCAACCACAGAAGACGGTGCCAAAACAGCCACCTGCGTTGTGATTGTCGCCGTTCCTGCCGAGCGGGTGACGATGGGTGGATGCTCCACAACAACGCTGACGCCAACCCAAACGAGACAACTTGCTGTCACCGTTTTTCCCGCCAATGCCACCAACAAGAATGTGACATGGAAAAGCGACAACACCCATGTGGCCACAGTGGACAGCAATGGCCTTGTCACGGCCGGCAACCCGCCGCTTGGGCAGACGACAGCCACCATCACCGCAACCACGCAGGATGGAAACCATGAAGCCACCTGCGTTGTGACGGTCAACGTCCCCACCACCGCTGTGGCGATTTCTGGATGCTCCACAGCCGTGCTGACGCCGGGCCAAACGAGACAACTCACGGCCACGTTTTCGCCCACCAACGCCACCAGCAGGACGGTGACATGGACAAGCAGCAACACCAATGTGGCCACGGTGAATGCGAACGGCCTTGTCACTGCCGGAAACCCACCGCTCGGGCAGACAAGCACCACCCTCACCGCAACCTTGACCAGCAACACCAGCATCAAAGCCACCTGTGTCGTGACCGTCAACGTTCCGCCCAACAGTGTGTCCATCAGCGGATGCCCCCCGGAGATACCGCCAGGACAATCGAGATCGCTGAGCGCCACCGTTTTGCCCAGCAACGCCACCAACAAGGCCGTGACATGGTCCAGCAGCAACACCGCTGTGGCCACAGTGAGCAGCACAGGAGAGTTGTGGCTTCGCCGTTCAGGAACCGCGACCATTACGGTCAGAACCAATGACAGCGGCAGAACAGCCACTTGCAACGTGAGGGCTCAGCATATCATCGAACGCGTATGCCAACGTTTTGGCTTGCCACAAATATACATTTATGGACGGGGCTTTTATGAGGTTTCACAGGTGCAGCTCGATGGCAGGGATGCACACTATAATGTTATAAGCCCAACCGAGATATGGTTCTATGCTCCTTCGGGCACACAGTTTTTTGGCACAATGATAACGAGGGTTTTTGTCACCGGCGGTGTGTATTATTGGTATACGACTTCTCCGGGTATTCCTTATTGCTAGCCACTCCCCCTTCGGCGGAGGAGGAACCCCTGCATACCCCAAAGGAGTGCAGGGTTTTTTTCTGGGTCCAAGCGCCCCTTTCCTCAAAAGCGATACACACCAACATCCGCAAGGGGCCGCGCCACCCAGGCGCACAGTGTGACGAGGAGGACACTCACCCCCAACAGCCAGCCTCGGCGGCCTCTCGTTGTTGCCTTTGCTCAAGTTGAACGAAATTTGCTAGAATTCGAGACAATTCCATGAGCCCCGAAAGTTCTGAAATCATCATTTATCAAACCACGGACGGAAAAACCTGCATTGAAGTTCGGATGGAAAACGAGACCGTTTGGCTGACACAGGCGCAGATGGTTGAACTGCTCCAGTCAAGCAAGGCAAACATCAGCGAACACATCCGGCATATTTTTGATGAGGGCGAATTGGAGGAATCCGAAGTGGTTCGGAATTTCCGAACAACTGCCGCCGATGGGAAAAGCTACAGCGTTCGATTCTATAACCTGGATGTCATTATTTCTGTAGGCTACCGCGTGAAGTCGCAGCGCGGCACACAGTTTCGCCGTTGGGCGACGGGCGTTTTGCGCGAATACCTCGTCAAAGGTTTCGCGATGAATGACGAACTCCTGAAAAAGGCGGGCGGCGGCAACTATTGGCGCGAATTGCTGGAGCGCATTCGCGATATTCGCTCAAGCGAGAAAGTTTTTTACCGGCAACTCCTGGACTTATATGCCACCAGCGTGGACTATCACCCGCGCACCCCCGAGTCGCAGAAATTCTTCAAAGTCGTTCAAAATAAAATCCACTTCGCCGCGCATGGCCACACGGCTGCCGAAGTCATTGCTGCTCGCGCCAATGCCGAGCTGCCCTTCATGGGAATGACGGTTTTTTCAAAGTCACAACCCATGAAAAGTGAAATTGCCATTGCAAAAAACTACCTGAACGAAGACGAGCTCGCGAAATTGAACCGCATGGTTTCCGCATTTTTCGATTTGGCGGAGCTTCGCGCCATGAGCCGTCAGCCCATGTATATGAAAGACTGGCTTGCGGAGCTGGACGATTTTGCTGAACGCTATGGGCAAGGTGTACTTGAAAACGCCGGGACTGTCAGCCATGAGGCCGCTCTGGAAAAAGCCCGCGCCGAATATGAAAAATACCGTCAGAAAACGCTGGCTGAACCTTCGCCTGTCGAACGCGACTTTCTTTCGGAAATGAAAGGCGCTCAGAAAAAACTGAAAGGCAAACGCCCCAAGAAAAAAAGGGATGGTTCAGCATAAAAATCCACGGCACATGAAAGCTGTGGTGGCTGGCCACACAGTCCCCAGGAGGAGGGAGGTTTTGGTTGCCTGCGAAAGCAAGCACAACGTGGGCGGCTTTCTGAACTGTTTCAAAAGCGATACACCCCAACATCCGCAAGGGGCCGCGCCACCCAGGCGCACAGTGTGACGAGGAGGACACTCACCCCCAACAGCCAGCCTCGGCGGCCTCTCAAAAATTGCAGCAAGGCGAAGCCACATACCAGGCCCGCCAGGGCGCCGCCAGCGTGGCCTGCGAGGCTGATGCCCGGCAACAAACTCAAAACGGCGATTTGAGCGAACCAAATGAGCAACTCTTTGCGCGCATGGCGCGTGGCCAAAGGGATCATAACTCCAGCCCAGGAGATGATGACGCCCGAAGCGCCCACCATCAGCGCATGCGGGCTGAACAGCATGGAGGACAAGGCCGTGCCCAGTGCACCCAGCACAGAAGCCCACAGGAAAAGCCAGGGGCCAATGTGAATTTCAAGGTTGCGGCCCAGGCTGTACAGCACAAGCATGTTGAAGGAGAGATGCAACAAGTTGCCATGCAGAAAGTGGCAGCTGAACATGCGCCACCATTCGCCAGCTTCCACATCCGGGAGAAACAAACCAAAGTGGCTCAGCCAATCCGCATGAAGGCCTGTGAAGGAGGGAAGCCCCAGCACATAAATGGCAATGCACACAGCCATATAGGCATAGCTCATCCATGGCAGAGGCTTTCGGACAGGCGCGCTGCCGCTGCTCATGGGCATGTCCGGAAAGGCTTCGGGTTGCTTGAGACTCATGGCTCCCTTTGCACGAAGGTGTCAGGTTGAGGCGCCTTCAATGTGTCGGGCCAGTCCAAACTCATATGCAGGCCGCGGCTTTCTTTGCGAAGCAGCGCGCACTCCACAATTAAATGGGCCACATCCGCAATATTTCGAAGCTCCAACATGTGGCGCGTCACGACATATTCGCCATAGAAGGCGCGAATTTCTTCGCGCAAAAGCGCCAGCCTGCGCTTGGCCAGCAAGAGGCGCTTGTCCGTACGGACAATGCCGACCAAATTCCACATGAGACGGCGAACGTCCTCCCATTCCTGGCGCACGAGGACGCCCTCAAAGCTGTCGGGCTGCCCTTTGTATTTCCATGGCGCAATGTCTTCAAAAGGCAAGGCTGTTTCCTTCAGCGCCTGGATGGCGGCCTTGGCGGCGCGGTGTCCGAAGACGAGGCCCTCGAGGAGGGAGTTGGAGGCCAGGCGGTTGGCCCCATGCAAACCCGTATGCGCCACTTCGCCGATGGCAAAAAGCCCGGGAATGGAGGTGCGGCCATCCAAGTCGGTGTCAACGCCGCCACATTGGTAATGCGCGGCGGGGACGACGGGGATGGGGGAGGTGGCCATATCCACCCCAAAGGAGCGGCAGGTGGCCAAAAGGTTGGGGAAGCGCTCTTGAAGGAAGCGGGCCCCCAGGTGGCGCAAGTCGAGGAGGAGGTGGGGGTCTCCACTCTTTTTCATTTCCGTATCCATGGCGCGGGTAACCACATCCCTGGGCGCCAAGTCGCCCTGGGGGTGGTGGTTGTGCATGAAGCTTTGGCCATTTTTCAGGCGAAGAATGCCGCCTTCTCCACGCACCGCTTCGCTGATGAGGAAATTTTTGGCCTGAGGGTGAAACAGGCAGGTGGGGTGGAATTGAAAAAACTCCATATTGGCAATGCGTGCACCCGCGCGAAAAGCCATGGCCAGGCCATCGCCCGTCGCCATGTCCGGGTTGGAGGTGTAGAGGTAAGCTTTGCCGGAGCCGCCCGTCGCCAAAATGGTCTGCCGGGCATGAAAGGGCTCAATATGCCCCCCCTCCATCAACACATAGGCCCCCAGGCACCGCCCCCGCCCCAGAGGGAGGTTTTTGTCACACACCAAGTCAATGGCGCAGCTGTGCTCAAAAAAGGAAATATGAGGCAAGCTGCGACAATGTGCGAGCAAGGCGCGCTGTACCTCTTTGCCCGTTATATCGCCGGCATGGACAATACGGCGGCGAGAGTGGCCGCCTTCCTGGGCCAAGTCATAGCGGCCATGGCTGTCCATGTCGAAGCGGCACCCCAGCGCCGCAAGCTCCAGCAGCCTTTGAGGGCCCTCCTCCACAGTGACGCGTACCGCGCTTTCGCGGCATTGGCCGGCCCCCGCCCGCAGGCTGTCTTCCACGTGCAACTCAAGGCTGTCGCTCGCATCCAGCACCGAGGCGATGCCTCCTTGGGCATGGTTTGTATTGGTTTCATCCACGCTGTGCTTATTCAACACAGCGACGCGCCCATACTGGGCCGCCATGCGAGCAAAGCTCAGGCCCGCAATTCCACTTCCCAAAACAAGAAAGTCATATTCCCGGCGCATGCCCCTTGTTCCCTCGAGTTGTTTTTTTTGGCAACGAAAAATGCCAAACATTCCATGTTAGGCTAAATCTCCAAAGAAGCCTATGCCCCGTGTTCGCCCAATAGCCCTTGTTGGCCTTGCTCTGTGGATATGTGCCGCCTGGGCGGAAGAGGGAAAAATTTTTAAATACACGGAGAAGGATGGAACCATTGTCTACACCACGACACCCAGAGGGCGCGACAAAGTGACACCATCTGCTATACCCCCAAAGGCGCAACCTTGGGTGGGGGCACACAACGCTGCTTTCCAGGCCAAATATGAACCTTTCGAGGAAATGGTGCTTGCCTGTGCTCAAAAATATAAATTGCCGGCTGCTTTGTTGAAAGCCGTCATGCAAGTGGAATCCGCCTTTGAGCCCCAGGCCCTTTCTCCGAAGGGCGCGATGGGACTCATGCAGCTGATGCCCGGGACGGCGCAGCAATTGGGCGTAGAAAACCCGTGGGACGCCAGAGCCAACATTGAGGGCGGCGCCCGGTATTTGAGAATGCTCGCCAATGCCTTCGACGGGAACATGCTGCAGGCGCTGGCCGCCTACAATGCGGGGCCCAATGCCGTAAGAAAATATGGAGGGCTGGTTCCGCCCTATACAGAAACGCAGCTGTATGTGCGAAAGGTGCTGTCGCTCTATTTTGTTTATCAATACTCCACTACCCAGCTGAAGGAGGAGAAACCATGAAAGGCCCAAACACTTCAGATGAGGCAGCGTTCCTCGAAGAATTTTATCGCGGAGGAGAGTGGCTCGCTCAAGGCAATTTTTCTGCAGCCAAACTTCATTTGGAGCAGGCTTTGCGCTTAAACCCCAACAACGAGAAAACGCAGAACTTGCTGGGCCTCACCTACTTCAAACTCAGCCTCTGGAAAGATGCTGCACAAATTTATGAGGCGTTGATTCGCGGCAACCCGGGGGATGCAACCTTGCGCATTAACCTGGGCCTGGTATTCCTGAAGCAGAACAACACCGGCCATGCAATACGCGAGTTTGAAACGGCCATTGGTTTGCAGACCGACAACAAGAAGGCGCATAACTACCTCGGGCTCGCCCTGGCCCAAACCGGAGAATATGCGCGTGCACATGAGCATTTTCTGCTTGCAGGCTCGGATGTCATGGCGTTGCGGATGAATCAAATTCTGGACGAGTTGTCCAAAGTTTCCAAGCCCGCGCAAGCGTCCTCTCCTGCGCCTGCCACACCCGCAACCGAAGGGCCAAGCGCGGAAGAAAAGCCAAGCGTGGATGAAGAGCCAACCATGGATGAAAAACCAAGCGTGGAAGAAAAGCCAGGTGTGGATGAAAAGCCAGGCAAAGCCGAAGAGCCGGAAAACGTGAGAACAGGCGTTGTGTCGAGCAAAGAAGCCTCTTCCGACATCGCCAGAATGCTCGAAGAGTTCAACCAGGACTTGGGGGGCGAAGCAGCGGCGGAGTCTGTTTCAAAGCCGGCCTCTGTTTTTCCTGCGCGTGCTGCATCTTCAGCAGCGGTTTCCGAAGCGGGTGTGCCCAAAGACAAGGAGGATGTTTTTCCGCTGCCTTCAGCGCAGAGGGATTCAAAACCGGCAGAGCGGTTTCAGCCTCCGTCTACAGAAGAGGCTTTTGGCGCAGGGTTTAAAATTTCGCAGGCAGTGGCTGTGTTGCCATGGCCCAAAGAAGGCGCCGGGCTTTTTCAAATTGGCAAGGAAGTGGTTTCCATCAGCATTCAAGGTGAGCTTCTGACGCGCTTGACGGGCCTGTTGGGGGCCGCAGGAAATTTAGAAGCGGCTCCTGAAATGCGTCGCTACCGGGGACGTCCGACCGACAGTCCCTTTGGAATGGGGCAGGAGCAAATGCAGCGCATTATGGGCTCAGGCGTTCTCTTTATTGAGCGAGCGACGACAGAGTTTTTAAGTCTCTCTTTGGATGATGGCAGCCTTTATTTGCGTGAAGAAAATCTCTTTGCCTTTGATGAGCAGCTGAATTTTGAAAACGGGAGATTGTCGGGAGATGAGGGTTGGAGCATCGACATGGTACACCTGAAGGGGGAGGGGAAATTGTTGTTGCGCCTCAAGGGGGGGCTGCGTCGAATCCCCGTATCGTCTTCCATGTCTTTGCGCATACCCGTTTCTCAGCTGGTCGGCTGGTATGGCCAACTCACGCCCGTCTTAAGCTCCATGGTTGGCCGCAGCACCGTTGTGTTGAGCGGCATGGGCTCTGCGCTCGTCAGTGTTGCAGGTCAGCGGCCATGAGTGAAGAGGCCCGGCTGACGAGAGAAAACAAGCTCAGTGTTTGGAAGAGAGAATTTTTGAACTTGCCAAACATACTGACGATGTTGCGCATCGCGATGATTCCCATTTTCGTTGTGCTGCTTCACAAGGCCACGCCTTTGTCTTCGCTGCTTGCAGCTTCCGTGTTTGCACTTGCCGCGGTGACGGATGTGGTTGACGGTTTTTTGGCGCGCCGCTGGAATATGATTACGGTGATAGGAAAGCTGTTAGATCCTTTGGCGGACAAGTTGATTGTGGCAGCTGCCTTGGTGATGATGGCCTCCCTGGACAGAATTCCAGCGTGGATAGTGATTGTGCTGCTTTCTCGTGAATTTCTCGTTTCGGGGCTTCGTCAAATTGCCGTCAGCGAGGGTTTGGTGATTGCTGCCGGCCAGGAAGGCAAGTGGAAAACCTCCCTGCAGCTGGTGGGGATTATTGCGCTGTGCGTTTACTATACGCATCCGATTTATTTGCTGGTAGGTGTCTACGACATCAACTTCAACACCATAGGCCTGGTGCTGATTTTCATGTCCATGCTGTTTTCGCTGTGGTCCGCAGCCGTCTATTTCCGCTCTTTCATTGTCAAGCTTTCTGAGAGCCCCCAAGCTTAGGTTTTTTTGCGTTGGTTATAGCGATTCATCGCGACGGCCAAACCGTTTTCTATCCAACAGCTGAGTGCTTTGGCCGCTTGCTTGATGGCAGCCTCTTCGAGGGTTTTTTCTTCGGCCGAAAACCCGGAAAGGACATGGGAGACGACGCGCTCTTTGGCGTTTTCGCCTTGAGGCTTGTCGATGCCAAAGCGAAGGCGGGCATAGTTGCTGTGGCCCAGTTGCTCTGAAATGCTGCGAAGGCCATTGTGTCCACCATGCCCTCCGCCTTGTTTGAATTGGAGCTTTCCCAAAGGCAAGTCCAACTCGTCGTGAACCACCAGCAAGTCGGCAACATCCACTTTGTAAAATTGAAGGGCCCCAAGCAAGCTGTGGCCGGACAAATTCATATAGCTAAGAGGCTTGAGCAGGAAGATGCGTTGTCCCTGAAAATCCCCCATGCTCCACATGGCCTCAAACTTTGGACCTGACCAGGAAAAACCTGAGGCATGGGCAAAAAAATCCACCACCCGAAAGCCAATGTTGTGGCGATGGGCTTCATAGTTTTTCCCCGGGTTTCCAAGTCCGCACACCAATCTCATGACTTAAAAAAACGCCCAAAGATAACACAACCAGACTGTTCAGGGCATTATTTCTTTTTGGTGTCTTTGGCTGGGGCCTTGGCTGGGGCCTTCGTTTCTGCTTTGGGTTCCGTTGAAGCAGCGGCAGCGGTTGCGGCAGCGTCTGCATCCGGAGCCGAAATGGTTGCGATGGTGAAGTTGACGTTGGACTTGTGAATAACGCCTTCCGGCAAAGCAATGTCGTTGACGTGCAGGACTTGGGCAATTTTCAGGTGAGAAACATCCACCTCAATGTGCTCTGGAATGGAGGCAGGCAAAGCCCAAACCTCCAGGCTGCGCCTTTGTTGTGACAGAATGCCGCCCTCAACGACGCCCTGGGGTTTTCCTGCAAGAGCGATGGGGACCTTGACTTTGACGGGCTCATTTTCGCGCACGCTTAAGAAGTCGACGTGCAAAAGCTTGTCGCTGACGGGATGTCGCTGCGTGTCTTTGAGCAGGACAAGGTGCGTTGTGCCGTCATTCAAAGAGAGCGTCAGCACCGTATTCAGTTTCCTGGGCGTTTGAATGGCCTTGCGCACAACGACAGGGTCCACAGAAATGTGCAGGGCCTCCTTCAGGTGCTTTCCATAAATGACGGCAGGGATGAGGTTTTGAACGCGCAATTTGCGAGAAGCGCCTTTTCCTGCCTGCGGGCGAACATTGGCTTCAACTAAGCTTGACATGAAATCTCCTTGGGTTTCCAACTTGAGAAAATAGAAGTTTTTAGATAGATTCCGGCATCTTGGCAGTGCCAAGCCCCGAAGGCATCTCTCTAAGAGACTCTGACAAGCCTTTCAAAAAAACACCTCCACGTCAAGGAAAGCTTGCCCATGAAAGAAATATTTGCTAACGGCCTTCGCCTTCGTTGCTTTTATTTTCTCAGGTGAAGTCATGCGTTCAAACGCCATTGAGTTTTTAGATTCACGACAGTTGCGAAAAGACGTCAAGCCGTTGGCATTCAAGCCCGGCGATACAGTGCGCGTATTGTGGCGCATTAAAGAAGGCGAAAAAGAGCGTACGCAAGCTTTTGAAGGCGTTGTCATTTGCAAGACGCGAGGCTCTCTGGCCGCGACTTTCACGGTGCGCAAAGTCTCCTATGGCGTGGGTGTCGAGCGCATTTTCCCTTTGCACTCGCCGCGTTATGAGTCCATTCAAGTGCTCAGCCGAGGTGCTGTGCGCAGATCGCGCCTCTATTATTTGCGCAAATTGAGCGGCAAGGCCGCACGCATTGAGGCCATGGATGAGATGGGCTCCAAAAAAGCCGTCATTGCCGATAACAAAGCTTAAAAACGCTTGAGTTTTGTTTTTTGGCTTTGCACAATGGCCGCATGGGTGTTTGTCGACGGGAGCGGCAGGAGCGAAGAGAAAGAGGTCGTCTGGCGGAGGAAGCAGCGCGGCGTTTTTTGGAAGCGCGGGGCTATGTGGTGTTGGAGCAGAACTTTTCTTCTCGCGCAGGTGAGATTGACTTGGTGGTCCAGAAAGGCAACCTCATTTGTTTTGTCGAAGTTCGCATGCGCAGTCGCTCGAAATGGTGTCTTCCCGTGCAAACCATTACACCACGCAAGCAGCGGCGCATCGTATTAGCCGCCATGCAGTTTTTAAAAAGGCATCCATGCGCAGGGAAGGCTTTGCGTTTTGATGTGGTTTCCATTTTAGGTGAAGGTCGTTTTGCGGATATCGAATATTTGCCGGGCGCGTTTGACGCAGGATTCTGATGCCAGGTCGACTCTTTCTTGTTGCCACGCCCATAGGAAACCTCGGAGACATCACTTTCCGGGCGATAGAGGTTTTGCGCTCCGTGCAGCAGGTAGCCTGTGAGGATACGCGTCGGACACGCATTTTGCTTGCGCACTATCAGCTTTCAAAACCTCTGCTGAGTTTGCCGGCGCATGATGAGCATGAGCGCCGCAGGCAAGTCATCCACCACTTGCTCCAAGGGGAAGATGTGGCCCTGGTCAGCGACGCGGGGACGCCGGGCATCAGCGACCCGGGGGCTTTAACCGTTGCGCTTGCGCTTGAGCAGGGGATTGAAGTGGTGCCCTTGCCGGGTGCCAGCGCCATCACCACAGCCCTGTGTGCTGCCGGGTTGCCAAGCTCCCGCTTTTGCTTTTTGGGTTTTCTTCCAAGAGGAGAGGGGCAAGCGCGTCGCTTTCTGGAGTCCTATGCTTCTTTGCCTTTGAGTCTGGTTTTCTTCGAATCCCCCAAACGCCTTTCGAAGAGTTTGGCGTTGATGCATGAAGTTTTGGGCCCAAGGCAGGCCTGCATCGCCCGGGAGCTTACAAAAATACATGAAGAGTTTTTGCGTGGCTCTCTGGAGGAGCTGCTGGAAGCTGGCAGCTTGCGTGTATGGCTGGGGGAGGTGGTGATTCTCCTGGAGGGTTGCAGGGAGCCAAAGCGTTGGCCGGAGGTTTTGCTGGATGAGGCGCTCAGGAAGGCCCTTTTTGAGGCAAAGGGGGGGGTGGGTTTAAAAGGCATTGCGAAACAGCTTGCAGAGCTTTCCCTATGGAGCGATAGGGAAGTTTATCAACGCGCACTTCATCTCAAAAAGTTGCGAGATGATGAAGGTTGAGGTGTTTTTGAAAAAAAGATTTTTTTTATGAAACAAAAGAGCCAGCAGAGCGCCTTACACTCTACTATGCTGGTATATTAGGGTGATGTGGCATGTCCGAGACGACGCCGGAGCCCGACGTATTTCGTGGACGTCGGGTGGGCAAATATGAAGTGTTGACGCGCCTGAACGTAGGCGGAATGGCGGAGCTGTTTTTGGCCTTCACAACAGGGCCGGGCGGTTTTCGCAAGTTTGTGGTGATTAAGCAGATTCTTCCGCACATTGCCAGCGACGAGGCTTTCGTCCACATGTTTTTGGATGAGGCGCGAATTACAGCTGCACTCAATCACCCCAATGTAGGCCAGGTATATGAGCTGGGGGAGGAGGAGGGGCAGTTTTATTTGGCCATGGAATACATCGCCGGCCAGAATTTAGAGCACATCATTCGAAGAGCGGCACGCAGAGGGGTTCCGCTGCCCATTGGTTTGTCGGTAAAAATCATTCGGGACGTTTGTCTGGCTCTCAACTATGCGCATGGCTTTGCGGACTTGAGGACGAGGCGCTCTGCGGGGATTGTCCATCGAGATATTTCGCCCAAAAACATCATGGTGACGTATGCGGGTGTTGTCAAGGTGGTGGATTTTGGAATTGCAAAAGCGCGCCATCGTTTGAACCACACCAAGACAGGCATGGTGAAGGGCACCAGCGGCTATATGTCCCCTGAGCAGGTGCGCAACACGCCCGTCGACGGAAGGACAGATTTATTTGCAACAGCGGTGATGCTTCATGAGCTTTTGACGGGGCAGCGCTTGTTTTTGGCCAACACAGACTTGGTCATGATGAAAAAGATTGTCGATGGAGAAATTCCGAACCCTCAAGCACTCAATCCAGGGTTGTCAGAGGACTTGTGTGCGGTCGTCATGAAGGGTTTGGAGCGCAACGTGCGGGAGCGTTTTCAAAACGGAAGAGAGATGGCGCGCGCCCTCGAAAAAGCCTATCCCGACGTTGCGGATGAAGACAAAATAGCGAGTTTTATGTCGGAGCTGTTTCCCGACAAAATGAAGCAGGCGCAGGCATTGCTGGAATCCGCAAGCATGAATGACAGCCAGGAGCTTCACCAGGCCGTGCGGGCTTTGCGGGAAGAGCCCAACGAAGCTGTTTCCAAGCCCCCTCAAAGACGCCTGTCGGCGCCTCGAAACCCTGCGGTCCCCAGGCGTGTACCCTCGTCGAAGAAACTTCCCAGCGCAGAAGTGGTGGCGACAAGCAAATCCGTCGCGCTCAAGCCCGCGCGAAATCTCCCCAAGAGGCAGAGCTCTTCTTTGACGGCTGGAAAACAGCTGATGGACGAGGTGGACGGCAAGACGCCTGTCTCGAGGCAAGTGGTCAAGCAAACTTCTTCTGCGAAACCTTGGGCAGTGCGTTTGCTGTTGCTTGGACTGTTGGGTGCTGCGGTGTGGGCTGTGGCCTTGGGCCCCTTCAAAGCTCCGGTGAGGCTTTATGTGTCGAGCATGGTTGAGTGGATGAAAACCCATGTCTTCAGGCAGCCTGAGCTTGAAGTGTTGCCGGACGACGAGCCGGGCACCAATTTGCCAAGCTGGCTGATTGAGCGGCGCACGGAAGAAGAGCGTTTGGCTGAGGAAAAAGCAGCCATGGCTGAATATGACAGGCGCCTGGAAGATCCCGCGTTTCAAAAACTCATGAATGACATCAATGAGCAGATTCAGCAATTGGCTCACATGCAGGACGAGAAACAAAAAGCCCTGAAAGCTGCCCTGAATGAAGACAGGCAAACGAGCAATGTCCATGCGCGGAAAATTGAGGATCTGGAAAAGAGAATTGAGGCGCTTTCCAAGCAGTTGGATCTAAACCGCACGAAGAAAGCCAGAATTGAAGGAAAACCCGTTCAGGTGGTGGATGATGCCGGCAAAGCCATGAGAGAAGGCCTGGGCTATTTTTCGCTCAGCACCTCAAACCCCTCGAATGCAAAAGTATACTTTAAAAACAGCTATATGGGCACAACGCCTTTTGTCGACGCGCTGATAGAAGAGGGCATGCAGGAGTTTCACCTGATAGACGCCCATGGCCAGCGCCGTCGGCTTGCCATTCCCATTTCGCGTGGTCAAAAGCTCAGTGTTGCAATTGATATAAAAACGCTGCCCTTGGTTGCTGCGCCGCGCTAAAGAGTGCTCATGTATTTTCAAGAGCTGGTTTCTGTTTTGCAGTCCTTCTGGGTTCAGCAAGGCTGCGTTGTGGTTCAGCCCTATGACTTGGAAGTCGGCGCGGGCACCATGTCGCCGTCCACCTTTTTGCGCGCACTGGGGCCTGAGCCCTGGAATGTGGCCTATGTCCAGCCTTCGCGAAGGCCGGGCGACGGGCGCTTTGGAGAAAACCCCAATCGCCTGTTTCAACACCACCAATTTCAGGTGCTGCTGAAGCCTGCGCCCAAAAACACGCAGGCACTGTATTTGGAGTCCCTGGAAGCCTTTGGCGTTCATCCCCTGGAGCATGACTTGCGTTTTGTGGAAGACGATTGGGAGTCGCCCACCCTGGGGGCGTGGGGGCTGGGCTGGGAGGTATGGTGTGACGGCATGGAGATTACGCAATTCACCTATTTCCAGCAATGCGGAGGTTTTGACTGCAAACCCGTCAGCGCGGAACTCACCTACGGCCTTGAGCGCATCTGCATGTACCTTCAAGGCGTCGACAACGTCTATGACTTGGAATGGGCCAAAGGCATTGCCTACCGGGAGCTCTACCACCGCAATGAGGTGGAGATGAGCCGCTATTCCTTCGAGGCCTCCGACGCTTCGCAGTTGTTTGCCTTGTTTGAAAGCCACGAAAAAGAATGCCAGCGCTTGCTGGAATTGGGCGGCTTGCCCTTGCCGGCTTACGATCAGGCGCTCAAGTGCTCTCACATTTTCAATTTGCTGGATGCGCGCGGTGCCATTTCTGTCACGGAGCGCGCGCTCTACATCAAACGTGTGCGCAGCAACGCCAGAGCTTGCGCCGAAGAATATTTGCGCACGCGCGAAAGCCTGGGCTGGCCTTTGCTGAAGGCACCCTGGCATACAGGCGAGCAAGCCCCCCTCCTGGAAGGGACGCCTGCTTCCGAAGACTGGAATTCCATGACATTCCAAAAGAAGGAGGAGGCATGAAAGCCCACAACGCTTTGCTCGAAATAGGCTTCGAGGAGATGCCGGCTTCTTTTTTGCTCCCCGCATTGGAGGCCTTGCGTGAAGGGTTTTTGCGCGAGGCGCGCGAGGCCAAACTTCTGCATGGCCCCATAGAGAAATTTGCAACGCCGCGCAGACTGGCTTTGCTGATAAGAGAGGTGAAAGAGGCTTCCGAGTCCACCGTGACTCAAGTGCTGGGCCCTTCCGTCAAAATTGCCTATGACGCGCAAGGCTGCCCCACCCAGGCCGCCATCAAGTTTGCTCAAAGCCACCACCTTGAAGCAACACAACTTCAGCGTGTAGAAACCCCCAAAGGCACCTATGTGGCCGCGGAAGTCCGACAAGAAGGACAAAGCGCCGTGCCTTTGCTGGCAAGCATTTTTGACAAGCTGATTCGCGAGCTGCGTTTTCGCAAGTCCATGCGCTGGGCAGACACGCGTGTCAGCTTTGCACGCCCGGTGCATTGGCTTTTGGGGCGCTGGGGCGATCAGCAGGTGCCCTTGCTGTTTGCGGATGTGCAAGGCGGCACCTGCAGCTATGGGCACCGGTTTTTGCACCCTGGCCCCATAGCCCTGGCTGAAGTCGCCGACTATGAGAAGGCTTTGCTTGAAGCCAAAGTGGTGGCGAATTTTGAGGCCCGCAAAGAGAAAATGCTGCAGGGGTTGCGCAGCGCAGCCGAAGCGGCAGGGGGGAGGCTTCTGGAGGACGAGGCTTTGGCGGAGGAGGTGGCGAATTTGGTGGAGTGGCCAAGCCCCGTGCCAGGCAGCTTCAAAGCCAGCTATTTGGACTTGCCGCCCGAAGTACTCATTTCGGAGATGAAGCAACACCAGCGCTATTTCGCACTCACCGACGAGCAGGGGCAGCTGTTGCCGAAGTTTTTGGCGGTTTCCAACACGCCCGTCAAAGACGTTTCACTTTCATCCAAAGGCTATTCTCGCGTGCTGAACGCACGGCTTGCCGATGCGCGTTTTTTCTTTGACGAAGACAGGCGCAAACCGCTGGCCCTGAGGCTTCCCATGTTGGAGCGCGTGGTATGGGTACAAGCTTTGGGCAGCTACGCACAAAAGGCAGAGCGTTTGCGCCAACTGGGTTGTTTTTTGGCGAGGGAGCAGGGGCATGCAGAAGGGGTACCCATTCTGGAGAGGGCGGCGGCGCTGTGCAAAGCGGACCTCGTCACAGGGATGGTGGGGGAATTCCCCGAGCTCCAGGGGGTGATGGGGAGGGAATATGCCCTTCATTCCGGGGAGGGTGAAGAAGTGGCAAAAGCCATTTTTGAGCACTACCTTCCTCGCTCCGCGAATGATTTTTTACCCAAGTCGGATGTGGGCGCATTGCTGAGCATCGCAGACAAACTCGACAACTTGTGCGGCTTGTTTGGCCTTGGCAAGCTGCCCACGGGGACAGCGGACCCTTTCGCGCTCAGGCGTTCCTGTCTGGCCATTTTGAATATTTGCCTCAAGAAGAAATACCGTTTTTCTTTGCGAAGGGCCATTCAAACCAGCCTGGACTTGCTGGATGACAAGTGGAAGGCGCTTCCTGGGTTTAAAGGCAAGCCCTGGGTGGAAGAGCAAGTTTTGGCCTTTATTGAAAACCGATTGAGAGTGCTCTGGTCAGAAAGTTTCAGAGCGGACTTCATCGACAGCGTTATTGCCGCAGGGTTTGATGATTTAAGTTGGGCGCAAGAGCGTTTGCAAACCCTGCATACGTGGATGCAAAGTGGCGAGTTGCTTGTGCTGGTTGGCCTTTCAAAGAGGCTTGGCAATTTGGTTCTCAAGCAAGTCCTGGAGCCCGGGGCCGTCGATGGCGCCTTGCTGCACGAAGAAGCGGAGCATGCTTTGTGGCAAAAGTGTTGTGAGCTGGAGCAGAGGTTGGAAGACAGCTGGCAAGAGCGGAAGCTGTCAGAATATTTGTCGGACTTAAGCTCATTGAAGTTGCCTCTGGAGCGTTTTTTTGAAGAAGTATTGGTGATGGCTCCACAAGCAGAAATTCGAAGCAACCGCATACGCATGCTGAAGCATATTCTGGCATGGTCACACCGCGTGGCGGACTTTTCTCGAATTCATATTGAGCACCCATGAGAGCACTCAACATGTTGCCATTCCGTGAAAGCCATATGCGTGAAAGCCCCAGGTGTCAAAACCCCAGAAGTCTCCGGTGCTGGCCGGGCATGCGGGTGCTGTTGGGAATTTTCTGCTTTTGGGGTTGCAAGCTGGAGGAGGTGGACAGCATGCCTCCTGTGGACGCTTTTTATTTTCCTTCGAGCATTGCCTATGTGGAGCAAACGGGGAGCGAAGAGGGCATTTTGCTGGTGGCGAATGCCAATTTCGACAAGCGCTACAAGCAGGGAAGTTTTGTTGCTGTGGATTTATCCGCCCTGGGCGATGGGGGCTTGCCGGCCTTTGGAACGACAGAAGGCATTCCCAAATTCGTCAGAGCGTTGAACATTCGTCCCGAGAATGCGTTGAAGGTTTCAAGTTTCGCAGGCCGCATGGGACTCTATCCGCTTCCGGAGGGAGGCATGCGTGTTTTTCTTCCGTCTCGCTCTGAAGATGCGCTCTTGCACGTCATGGACATGGATGCGCCCAGCGCAGGCGGGGCTTTGAATATGCGTTGTTTCCCCAAGCCGGAAAAGGATGCGCAGGACTGCAGTCAGACGGCATTTTCTTTGACGGCCAATGAAAAGACAAAGACGGGGCTTCCCAGAGCGCCTTCTCCCGGGGCGGCGGTGCTAAGCCCGGAGGGGGAGGTTTGGATAACCCACTTGAATGCCGCAGACTCCCCCAGCAACAGTCTCAAGAGTTACACTTCTTATGCGGTGCGCTTGTCCGCCGCGGAACCTCAGTTGACAGACGATGCCTTCAGACACATAGGAATGCACCCTTCAGACACAGCTTTGCCTTTGAAGGACTGGGTGCTTTTGACAGGCAGAAGTGGGGCGCCTGCGCTTCGCCTGTTGTCCAAAGCAGGAGGCGAGGTACTGGATGCGAGCATTGAAAGCAGCGTGAATGTCAGCGAAGGCAGAGACCTCATGTTGTCTGGCGACAGAAAGCAGATATTTTTGTTGGGGCGCTTTCCAAACAAGCTTCTGGTATTGCGCCTGAGTGAGTCCACAGAGCCTTCCTTGCAGCCTTCCTTGCAGCTGACAAGAGAGTTTCCCCTGCCGGATGCCCCTGCCGCCTTGCATGTGCTGAAGCGGGAAGGGCGAGGAGACTTGGTGGCCATTGTCAGCTCCGGCAGCAGCGCTTTGTCGTTTTACGATCAGGATGCCGGCATATTGACAGGCCAACTCACGGCTTTGGGCGAAGGGCCTTTTTCCATTGCCTCCAGCAAGCGCGGCCCAGGCGCCAGGTTGTTTATCGGCAATTTCAGCGATGGTCGCATTGCCGTGGTGGATATTGCAGATTTGACGCGTCCTCAGGATGCGCGCCTGGTTGCCTTTTTGGGCAAGTCACAAGAATGTCTTGTGCAAGGAAACAAAAAAAAATGCGATGAGGGGAAGCCATGACTCCAACAAGGCGCAGATGCATGGTATGTGTGGGGGCTGCATTGCTGAGCTTGGCTTGCTCCGACACGCCTGAAGGCAGCACGGCGGCCTTATATGGCGTTGGAAATTTGGTTGCTGTCGATGACCTGGTGTTGACCTTGTCGACCGACAAGAGTGAGTTGCGCGCCCTGAGTCTGAGCTCCAGTACGCGCGTGAGAGGTCCGCACTTTGTGCTGGCCGTAAACCCTCTGGAGCCGCTTTCCATTCCTGTCTTGGACTACCCCAACATTCTGGCGAGCGATCTGCGCTGGGAAGACTTGGTTTTGGATTCGGGAGAGAGGATTTTTCAAGGCAAAGTCGAAGGGGGCCCTTTTGTCTATGTGGCCAGCCACGGGCAAAGCGACATCTCCATTGTCGGCGGCTCACGCGAGTGGCTCAAAGAGCTGAAGCGTCTTCCGACACATGCCCCGCTCACCGCGCTGGCAGCCTACCGCAGCAGCCACTCAACGCTTTTTTTCGCCACCTATGACGGCATCGAAGGAAGCCTGTGGGCTGTGGACTTGAAGGATGAGCAGACGGTTTATGATGAGGCTTTGGAGGATGTGTTGGCACGTCGGCGACACATTCAAAGTTATCCGAGCCAGGTGATAGCAGCCTTAAGCGTACTGCCCGGAGGCGAGCTGGCAGTGGCTGTGCGAGGAGCAGACGGCAGCGCGACGGCAGCGCTGCACCTTTCTGACAATGCACAATCGACATGGCGAACGCTTCTTCTGGAACAAGCTTTTCGAATGCTGACGACGCATGCAGCGGCCAGGCATGACGCATATGCCCATGGCCTGTTGCCGGCCGGAAAATGGCTCTATGCTTTTCTCGACGAAGGAAGTTGCGCCCAGGAGCCCTGCGAGAGCGGCATTGTCGCCGTGGATGTGGAGAAGGGGGTTGTGGTTTTGGACGTCACCGGCGCTCCCATTCCTTCGGTTGGAGGAAGGCCCATCTCTCTGGGTTTTGCGCCCGTCACCTTCAAAGACAAAGAGACGGAATTGGAGACACAGACGCTGGCGGGGGTTTATGTCACAGGCGCAGGCCTTGTAGGAATGTTGGATGCGGCCATTCCAGGCCCTCTCAAGACGACACAGACACAAGTGGCGTCTTCGGCATTCTTTTTGCCGGACGCCACGGGAGAGCTTGTTGAAGCGGATTATGTTGCCGGGCCTTTGCGCAACGAAGATGGAACGCTGGCTGTGCAGGTGGCCCATGGAGCAAGCTTCAACGAGACGATTTGGGTGGGCGCCGAAGTTTTTTTGCCTGGAGTGGTTTTGGAAACTTCAGCCCTCAGCGGACTTCGGTTTGAGCCTGTCGACAACACTTCACGCGTTCAGGTGGGAGATGTCTTGGAAGTGTGGACAGGCGGTGAGCCTTGTGAAGCATTGCGCGTGGATTCGATAGAAGACCAGGCATTGCTTCTTGCCGGGCCGCCAACTTGCCCTGGGGAGCTCCGTTTCAAACTCAGGGCCGCAGGCGACGCGCCCTATGTGGTGGCGGGGAGCCAGACAGGCTATATGGGGCGAACAGGGCCCAATAAACTGTTCTCATATGTTGGCAAGAATTTTTTATCCTCCTTTGAGCCCGCAAAACCTCTGCTAAGCATTGAATTTGGAAGCGCTTCTTCTCCCCAAGTCCCTCAGGGCGCGCGTTGGGAGCTTGTTTTAACATCTGGCTATTCGGGGCCATCTCGAGATATTCAGAGTCTCAGCAGGTGTTCCACGCGAATTGCTGCTGGTATATGGCTCGATTCAGTGAGAAAAAAGGCATATATTTCGTTTTCTTCTTCCAATGCTGTGGTTGAAATGGGGATAGAGGCGTGGGTGGAAGGGAGCTTGGGCGAAGCCGAGGTAGTATGTTATCGCTAAGGGAAGCAGGGTGGGAGGCTGGGCAGATGTTTTGGATTTCACGTTGAACTGAAGGATGCTTGAAAGATGGGACCTAGTTCCAAGTCACAACGACGCGTAGCGATTGCTGATCATATCTGGCATGCGTTTGAAGAGATGGCTATCCAAATGGCAACCGATAAGGAAGCACTTATCAACCAGGCAATGTTTATGTTTGCGAGGCTCAATGGTTTCCTGGAAGCCCAGGGAGAAACTTTAGCTCGCATGCCCACATTGCATGGTGGAGGAGAGCGTCCTCCTGCATTGCCACGCCGCTCAGAGCTGGGCACTTCTCGTGGCCTGGAGGCGCATACCATTTTCGACGATGATGAGGGGCGCCAGGCCCGGGTGATGGAAGCTGCTGCTGAGCTGGAGCGCTCTATGCGTGCTCGTCAGTCCCCGCTGGATATGGATGCCGCTTCGGATGTTTCCTGGGGGAGCGACGGCGCTTTGGGTACAACCAGCTCCTATGTTGGGAAGACCTTATATTTGCAGTTGGAAGCGGGCGAGTTAAAGCCCGTGAAGGACTATCGCTTTGTCATAGGCCGCGGCCGGAATTGCGATTTGGTCATTCAATCTGGAAAGGTTTCGAGGGAGCACGCCGTCATTGTTCGCGAGGGAGACGACTACTATATTGAGGATTTGGAATCCTCCAACGGGACTTGGTTTAACAAGCAGCGCTTGAAGCAACGTCGCAGGATTGAAGATGGCGACGAATATTACATTTGCAGCGAGCGTGTCCGTGTTTCTTTCCAATAACCTTTTCATGCAACAGGCTGGTGGCGTTTGGCGACTTGTGAGCGGTCCTTTGTTTGTTGTCGTGTTGTGCTTTCTGGGTAGCTAACAAAATATACATGGGAGAAGTTATGATGCGGATGCGCGGGCTTTTGGTAGTTTGCTGGATTTTTGGAGCAGCGGCGCTAGCTCAGTCTGAAACAAACATCAACATGGGTGTTGGCACCCAGCGCGTGCTTACAATCCCAGGGGCCATTCGTGTTGCTGCCGGAAGTCCGGAAGTTCTCGAAGTGAAGGTGGTTCCTCCCAACCAGCTTTTGCTGACCGCGTTGAGTGAAGGCAGGACAACCTTGACGGTGTGGAAGAACAACGGGCAACGCCAGGTGTATTCGGTGATTGTTCGCAAGGCAGATCTCCCCAGCATGGTTGTGGACATCAAAAAACTCTTGGGGGACATTGAGGGCATCAGAATACATATTACGGGGGATTTTGTTTATATCGACGGCCAAGCCTACACACAGGCGGATGCAGATCGCATCGCACAAGTCGCCGAGCTTTATCCCAACACCGTGAAGAACCTCGTGAGAATTTCGCCCAATGCCAAGCGTTTGGTTGCGCAAAATTTGGATGCAGCTTTTCAGAAGGCAGGCCTGAAGAACATTCGTCCCAACGTTGTGGGCTCAACCGTTTTCTTAGAAGGCTCTGTGGAGAGTCAGCAAGATCTCGACAAGGCGCAGCTCATCACCAAGGCGCTGGGCGAGAAAGATGTGGAAAGTTTGTTGACTGTCGGCATCCGTCGCATGGTTTTGTCGGAAGTTCAGTTTGTGGAAGTTCGGCGCGGCACCTTAGATCGTTACGGCATTAAATTCCCCCTGGACTTGACGGGGGCGGTGACAGGCAGCATCAGCGCAAGCAAGGGCTTGTTTTCAACCTCCGGTCCCTTCACAGGCGCTCTGGATTTCGGGGGTTCCTTATCCTCTGCCTGGTCTGTTGGCTTCCAGGACAACACCGGCTATGGGCGCTTGCTCGCGCAACCCAAACTGGTGTGTGCCAGTGGTGAAACGGCCGAGTTTTTGGCAGGTGGTGAAATTCCTCTTCCGGTGATAACAGCGACCACCGTGTCCATTACTTACAAGCCCTATGGAGTTATTCTCAAAATCAAACCCACCGCAGACAGAAGCGGCAACATTCAGACGGAGATTGAGGCAGAGGTTTCAGAAATCGATGCTTCTGTCGCCGTCTCCATTGGGAACAGCGGCAACATGCCAGGCTTTCGCAAGCGCCAGGTGAAGACGAACGTCACCGTTCGTCATGGTGAGACGATTGTGCTCTCTGGAGTTTTTAATCATGATGAGCAAAAGTCGGTTTCCAAGTTTCCTGGCTTGGGACACATTCCCATCATCGGCGAATTGTTCAAAAACAGAGAGTTCAATACGGATCGTCGGGAGCTTTTAATTTTTGTGACTCCGCGCATTGTCAATCCCGAGTCCGACAAAATCCGGACAATGGTTGACGACATGAAGGCGCGCTATAAACAAGCCCGAAGTGAAGTTCGTTTTGGTATTTTTGACTAAAGTCGAACATGGAATGTGCCGCCTTGCGTTGTGTGGGCGGCCATTTTCAAGGGCAGGGAAGACGTTTGCACTATGCTTTTGGTAACGCTTGCCGAGAAAGATTCTGACGCAGAAGAGCTCACGTTCGACAAGGCGGAAATTTCCATTGGCCGTTTGGATAGCTGCGATCTTCCTTTGCAAAAAGGAAGTGTCTCGAAGAATCACGCCAAATTGGTTGAGCGTGAGGGCAGAGTCATCCTTGTTGACTTGCGTTCAACAAACGGGACTTTTGTCAACGGACGACGTCTTGCCGGACCGCAGGTTGTGAAGCCGGACGATGAGATCTCCATTGGCGACTATGTTCTCTATGCCGAAGTGCTCGAAGATGAGCATGAGGATGACGATGAATTAGAAGATCGTTATCGAGAAAAGGAGGAGCCCGCCCAGAAGAATATGCCGGCTTCGCTGGCTGCTGCGCTGGATAAGAGTCGCAAGCGCAGGATAGATCCGGCAGTGGAAGCCTATGCGAAGCTGCAAAAAGACATTCACGACCGCCTGATTGAATATTTGGATTTGCGGCGCATGGATTTGGATCGCCTGGGTGATGAAGAGCTTTGGCGACGCACAGAGAAAGCCATTCGGGACATTGTCGAGCAAATGGAGATGGACGGCGAATTGCCCGGCCATATTCAGCGCAACCAACTGCTGACAGACGTCCTCAATGAGGCGCTGGGTTTAGGTCCCTTGGAAGCCTTTTTGGCGAACGAGGAGATTTCCGAAATTATGGTGAACCACGCCACGCAAATTTATATTGAGCAGCGTGGAAAAATTACGCTTTCGGACAAAATTTTTTCTTCCAACCAGGCCGTGCTTGGCGTCATTGAGCGGATTGTTGCCCCCATCGGCCGACGAATCGACGAATCCTCACCTCTGGTGGATGCGCGTCTGAAAGACGGAAGTCGTGTGAATGCGATTATTCCGCCTCTGGCGCTCAAGGGTCCTTGCATCACCATCCGCAAGTTTAAACGTGAAGCTTTGCGGATTGAGGACTTGGTCCGCTTCAAAACTTTGACGCCCCAGATGGCAGAATTTCTCGAGGCATGCATTCGTGCGAAGCGAAACATTGTCATTTCCGGAGGAACGGGCTCAGGAAAAACCACGACACTCAACATCATCAGCGGGTTTATTCCGCAAGATGAGCGCATCGTGACTGTGGAGGATGCGGCAGAGTTGCAATTGCCGCAGGAGCATTGGATTCAATTGGAGTCGCGCCCGCCCAACCTGGAGGGGAAGGGGGCGATTACCATTCGAGACTTGGTGAAAAACTGTTTGCGTATGCGGCCGGACAGGATTGTTGTGGGTGAATGCCGCAGTGGTGAAACCTTGGACATGTTGCAAGCCATGAATACAGGCCATGACGGTTCTTTGACGACATTGCATGCCAATACGCCGAGGGATGCTTTGGCGCGCCTGGAAACCATGGTGATGATGGCGGGCATGGATTTGCCTGCCAAGGCCATTCGTGAGCAAATTGCCAGCGCCGTGCACATTATTGTGCAACAAACGCGATTTTCGGATGGGGGCCGGAGGCTTTCCTATATTACAGAGGTTTCGGGGATGGAGGTCGACATTGTTACCTTGCAGGACATCTTCTATTTTAAGCAAGAAGGGTTCACTGCGGATGGGAAGGTAAAAGGGCGTTATGTCGCCTCGGGTTTTGTTCCCAAGTTTTATGAAGATCTGCAGCGGCGTGGCATCCCCGTCAACATGGGCATCTTCAGAGAGGAGTGATGATGCCTTCTTTGGTTATTTATCGCACGGGAGGGTTGGAGGAGGAGCTGGAAGTTGTCAGCCAACTGACGATGGGTCGTTCTGAAGGGAACGACGTCATGTTGTCTGAAGGCGGGGTTTCTCGTCGTCATGCCCGGTTTTTCATAGAGAACGATGAGCTGTGGGTGGAGGATTTGGGCTCTGCCAACGGCACCTTTGTGGATGGCGAGAGGATTCACTCTCCTGTCTGCTTAAACGACAAAGCGCAGATTCACATCGGTGACTGCGAGATTGTTGTTCACCTGGACAAGCCGACCAAGAGAGACGAAAACACACAGCCCAAAGCTGCGGTTTCTCCAGATTGGAATGATGAGACCATTGGCCCTCAAAAGAAGGCAGCCGCACTTGCAAAGAGGCGGACAGCTCAGGCTCGGCTCGTTTGTGTTGGCGCGCCTGCAGACGGCAAGAGCTTTGAGCTTCTTGGGACAAGCGTTGTCGGCAGAATGCCGGACGTGGAAATACAACTTGAAGACACCTCCATCAGTCGTCGACATGCAGAAGTTGTTGTCCGTGCAGATGGAAGCACATGGCTGACAGACTTAGGAAGCGCCAATGGCACGCTCGTCAATGATGAGCCCATCAGCCAGCCCACGCTTTTGTCAGACGGGGATGTCATTCATTTTGGAACTGTCGAAATGCACGTTCAGCTGGAGGGCCCTCCGGCTGCCCGGAAGCCTCCAAAGAGTGCACTGGCCAGAAGGCCTGCTCAGAAATTGGCAGCAAGCAGACATAAAGAAGAAGAGGAAGCAAGCGTCGAAGAAGAAGCTGTGGGTGCAGAAGAGACGCCGCGTCGAAAGAAAATGCTTTTTGTTGTTGCCGGGGTTGTTGTTGTCTTCCTGGTGCTGGCCGCTGTTGTAAAATGGATGTCGTCTTCACTTCCCGTTCCCGTTGGCCCCCCCAGTCCGCCTCCGCTGCCGCCCATTGCGACGAAGAGCAGTGAAGCTGAAGAATTGGAAAGAGCCTTGAGGAGATGTCGTCAGCACCTGCAGATGGATGCGCGTTCCACGCCGGACTATAGGCAGGCGGCTGAAGCTTGCAACCGCGCGCTGGACATTGATCCGCTTCACAAAGAAGCCAATATGCTCAAGCAGAGAATTGCTTTGGAGTCCGAATGCGCAAGCTATTTTGAGCAAGGAAAACAAGCTTTGGACCTTGAGCCCGACAAAGCCCTCGAGCTTTTCGCGAAGATTAATCCGGAATGCAAAGAATACCGCCTGCGGATGGTGGAACCCAGGGACAGCGCAAGGCGGCAAGCCGAAGCCAGAGCGAAGAGGGATTGCCAGGAATACACAAAAGTGAAGTCATGGCACCTGGCCTATAAGAGTTGTGGGCTCTATATGAATCTTATTTGCCCACAAATGTCTGAGGAGGAACTGTATCCTCCGGGCGGAAAGACGCTCACTTTGGCAGCTGGGAAACTCAAGCCCAACCAATGGCGGCCTGCCAACGCATACTACCAACATTTTCTGTTGGCGCGTTCGCAGGTAGATCCTCGTGCGCCGCTTTGGCGATGTCCCATAGAAGAGTGGGGATCGACGGACATTATCAAGGAAGAAGACAAAACAGCAGGAGCCAAGAAATGGTTTGCCGAGCGGTTTAAGCAAACAGAGTTTGAGCAGGCCATGCTGGCCTATTATGTCGGAAAAACACAGGACGCCATTAACAGACTTGCTGCCATAAGGAATGACATGAAGAAGGTGAATTTGCACGAGACGGCAAACCGTCTTCAGGTGCAGATTCGACAGGTGGATTCTTTCTTTACGGAAGGGACGTCCTTGTTGGAAAAGGCGAATGTGAAAGATGCGGCAGATCGCTTTCAAAATGTCCTGGAAAAAGACAAGGTGCTGATGCTGGGTGAAATTTCAGGAATGAGTGAGCTTGAAGAAAAAGCCGCCTTGAACAGCCATTTGAGATCGTTTTTCCGCAACAATGTCATGGTGGACATGCCCAACAAATGCCTGAGCATTGGTGAGGATTGGCGCAAGCGAAACAACCCCAAGTTCGCCTGTCAAATTTGGAAGGTGGGCTATCACTTCAATCCAAACAACACAGACTTGCTTTCTGCTTTGACACGTCACTGCACAAGCTATGCAAACGAGCTTTTGAGGAAAGCATCCCATTGCAACGATCTTCGAGACGTTCTGGATTTTGCCGTCGAAGGAGACGGGTTGAGACAGAAGGTTGAGAAAATGCAGATAGACAACAACTGTTCTCCCTGAGGAGCCATGCCACCCTTAGAATTGATGTTGGTGGATGTGTCGGGTTTTGTGTTTCGCGCCTACCATGCGCTTCCTTTGCTGACGAACACGCAAGGCCTCCCTACGCAGGCGGTGTTGGGGTTTGCAAATATGCTGTCGCGTTGGATGGATGCGAAACAGCCGACACATTGGGCGCTTTGCTATGACAAGGACAGCAGGCTGGGCAGAGCGCAGATAGACCCAAACTACAAAGCAAACCGTCCTCCCGCGCCGCCGGAGCTGTCGATTCAGTTTGAATGGGTGAAGAAGCTTGGCAAAGCGATGGGCTTTGCAAGCCTGGAAGTACCCGGATGGGAGGCGGATGACATTATTGCCACCCTAACCAAGAGGGCAAAATCAGCAGGCTGGAAGGTGTGCATTTTTTCGTCGGACAAGGACTTGCTTCAGTTGTTGGATGAAGATGTGCGCGTGTTTGATCCTGTCAAAAACCGTTATGTCACTGCCAAAAACGTGCAGGAAAAATTTGGGGTGCCCCCCTCCATGCTTTTGGATTTTTTATCACTCGCAGGTGACGCTTCGGACAATGTCCCCAAGGTTCCTGGGATTGGTCCGAAAACGGCCGCAAGCTTGTTGACTCAATTTGGCAGCGTCGAGCATTTATTGGCAAGGCTGAATGAGGTGGACAAACCCAAATTGCGCAAGTCTCTGGAAGAAAATGTTGAGGTGCTTGGGCGCGCCAGACAGCTGATTTCCTTGCGTGACGAGTTGCCGTTGGAGGTGGAGCTTTCCGAATTGGTGCGCGCGCCATGGAATGAAACCGAGCTGCGTGCTTTGTTGACGACGCTGGAGTTTAACAAGCTTTCGCAAAAATTTTTTGCTGTGCAGCCAGCGCCTTCTTCGTCCCCTCAGGAGGCCTCTCCAAAGGCATGGACAGACACAAGGCTTCCGGTTCCCGACGTAGACAACAACCCAAAGTGGGAGCGTTGGGTTGCGCTGCTCCAGGAAGCCAGGGAAGTGGCCTTTTGGGCCTTCGAAGATTTTTTGGGTGAGAAGAAACTGGCTTTATATGTGCCCCAGGAAGCCATCCAGGTGCTGAAGCTTGCTGAGCTGAAGACACAAAAACATGCCAGGCAGGTGGGCGAGCTTTTGATGCGTCCAGAGCTCAAACGCATGGCTTATGCGGGGAAAAAACTTTGGCGCGCGCTGGCTTCCCAAGGAATGTATTTGCCGTCCATCGACGCAGACCCAGAGTTATATGCCTACGTCATAGACTCTTCTTTGGGTGCTTTGCCTTTTGGGGAGTTGTGCAGACGATTTTTGAATGTCGAGCTTTCTTGTGCAACAGAAGACCAGCAAGCGCAGCAGGCTTTCTGGGTTTATCAGCTTGTTTTGTTTCTTGAAGAGCAACTGAAAACTCAAAACTTGTGGGCCTTGGCCCACGACATGGAAATTCCATTGTTGGTGCTTTTGGCGCGCATGGAGGCGCAGGGCATACGCGTGGAGCGACAAGTGCTGGCAGAGCTTTGGGTGGAGGTGGAAGCGAAATGCCAACAGCTGCAGGCAAGGGTTTGGGAGCTGGCGAATACGCGTTTCAATGTGGATTCACCGCAACAGTTGGGCAAGGTGCTCTATGAAAATTTGAAGCTGCCCGTGTTGAAAAAAAAGAAAACGGGCCCTTCGACAGACCACGAAGTTTTGGAGCAGCTGGCGCCCATGCACCCTTTGCCGAGGGTGCTTTTGGAATACCGGAACCTTTCAAAACTGAAGAACACCTATTTAGAAAAACTTCCCCAGTGGATTGCGGAAGACGGACGCATTCACACGCACCTGCACCAGACTTTGGTTGCAACGGGGCGCTTGTCTTCTTCAGAGCCCAACATTCAAAACATTCCGGTGCGCAACGAGTGGGGGAAGAAAATACGCGCCGCTTTTTGCGCAGAGCCTGGTTGGAAACTTGTTTCGGCGGACTACAGCCAATTGGAGCTTCGCATTCTTGCCCATATGAGTGCGGACCCAGCTTTGCTGGCGGCATTTTTGGAAGGCGCGGATGTACACCAACGAACAGCCGCTGAAATATTCGGCGTCATGGAAGCGTTGGTGAGCAACGAGCAACGTCGCGCGGCCAAAATGGTGAATTATGGCATTGCCTATGGCCTTTCTGCCCGCGGGCTTTCTTTGCGCCTGTCCATTCCGCAAAGGGAGGCGGCGGACATTGTGGCGCGCTACGAGAAGCGGTTTGCAGGCATTTTTTCTTTCTTTGAGCGTGTGCTGACGCAAGGGAGAAAAACAGGGTTTGTCGAAACACTTTTTGGGCGTCGACGTTATTTGCCGGACTTGAATGCGACGAATAAAAACCTCATGCAGGCAGCCGAGCGTGCGGCTGTGAATATGCCCATTCAAGGCACGGCGGCGGATTTAATAAAACGGGCCATGTTGACTTTGGATGCGCACATGAAGAGGCGCGAATTGAAGTCCCGCATGCTTTTGCAAGTGCATGATGAGTTGTTGTTGGAATGCCCCGCGGAGGAGGTGGAAGAGGTGAAGGTGCTTTCAAAGCAGCACATGTCCCAGGCCGCAGAGCTTTTGGTACCTTTGGAGGTGGTGGTTGCGGAAGGGGACAACTGGGCCGAGGTACACGACTAACGAAAAATGCTGGAAAGCCCCCCGCGGGAAATTTCGAGATAGAAGCCAAAAGAGAATTGAATATCCTCTTTGCCGTTAAACATATTGGGAGGAGGGTTGACAAAAGGCGCCGCGCGGACGAAGGCGGCGACGGCTTCGTCGTCGAGAAAGCGCAGGCCGCTGCTTTTGGCGACTTGAAGCTCCACAATTTGCCCGCTTCTGTTCAGCTTGACGGACAGGAGCGTATACCTGTCCTGGCTCCCATAAATTTGCCCGCTCGCGTCACGTGTTTGCAAAACCGCATTGGGGTGCCAATGCTGGCCGACTTTTTGTTTGAGGCGGTTAAAAAACGAGGCATATTTCCACTCTCTTGTGGAAAGAAAAGTCCCCTCGCCGACTTCAACATTGGGCAGATGATCGTTCGGCGCCGCGCCGGAAATTTTGTCGAGGGTTGCATAGGAAGGGACAAGCACCAACCCGGTTTGTGCTCCAATATGCCCCAGCGAGCCTTCCATGGGTGGCTTGCTGCCAAGCGGTTTGCCCAGCACAAGTCGGTCCGAGTTGCCAGGCTGCGCTTCACGCTCTTTGCGCTCCGAAACAGCAGGCCCCGTCGCCAGGGAATGGGTGGAGAGCTCAAGCTGGGATTGAGGTGCAATTGTGGGAATTTCGAGCGCTGCACGTGCCGTCGCGCCCTCCGCCATGGGCCTGTCGTCGGTACCCAAGCCCCTGTTGCCGGAAAGCTGAATGCGCTCCCCTTCCCCGTGGGTGGGGCTTTCCTGTGTGGAGCTTGTCTGGGGCGCAGCGTTTTTATAATAAGCCGTTGAGTGGCGCGCGCGGGTTTGCCTTTCCACCTTGTTGTCGGTTTCTGCGAGGAATTCGGCATTCTTGTCAATGTGTCGATTTCCGGGGGCCACATCCACCAGCTGCTTATGGGGGAAGGGTTTTTCGGGCTCCGCCTTTTTTTGTTGCCTGGGTTTGGCAGGGGAGGGTTGCGCCTGCACCCAAGGCGCGGGCGGAGGGCTTTCACCGCGGTTTTTGTGCCAGCTTTCTTCGGAGAGGGAGACATAACCCACAGGCGAAGGCGGCGGCGGCGTTGAAGCTGCCTTGGACGGTGGGGGCATCCATTTGAAACCAAGAAAGAGCAAACCGAAGAGCAGCCCGTGGCACGCCATGGCCAACAGGAAGGAAAGCCCCCAGCGGTTTTTCCGCTTGTGTGAGGAGAAGCTGCTCATGCCCCAAGTTTAGAACGGTCCAGTGCACGAAAGGAACAAAGGAGGCTTCAAAAAAACACGGCTGCAAAAAAGAGACAAAAGGCGCCACCCGGATTCGAACCGGGGAATAAAGGTTTTGCAGACCTCTGCCTTACCACTTGGCTATGGCGCCGAAACTCCAAGAATCTCTCTCACTTGCCGCCAAAACTTTCAAGCGCATTAGTAATTTTTTGCAAACACTTGTGTTTTTTTAAGAATTTAGGCATTCATCTTGCGGCGTTTTTTCAATAGGCTGTGCATACAAAAAGGGCCTTGGGTGCTCCAAAGCGTGGGCAAGAGGGTTTGCGGGAAGGCAGCGTGGCCAAGGCAGAGAAAAATTTCGTTTGAGGGGCAAGAAACATGGGTTGCGCTCGAATTGAGGCAATTGAAGTTGTCGAGGATTTTTCACATACGGCTCGATGCGATGAGGGGTTTTTGCAGGTCCGCAGGTTTTGGGTGAAAAACCGTCGAGACGACGGCTCCACCTCTGCTGCCTACAGGGTGGATGTGGTGGACAGGCCAAGGTTGGATGCCGTCGCCGTTTTGGTATACCGACGCGCTCCGGTTTCAGGTGCCATAGAAATATTGACGCGCCAGGCATTGAGGCCGGCTGCTTATTTTCGAAAAGACAAGACGCCCAACATTGCAGATGGGAGGGAGTATTTGTTTTGCGAAGAAGTGGTGGCAGGCTTGTTGGAGCCTGAGGACTTGGGGGAAGCCGGTTTGCTTCGCCGGGCGGCCCTGGAAGTGGAGGAGGAAGCCGGCATTGTGGTGGAGCCCAACGCCGTGGTGGTGTTGGGCGCTCCTGTTTTTGTTGCCCCGGGCATTTTGTCCGAGAAAGTTTTCATGACAGCCGTCGATGTGACAGGCAAGGCCCAGAGCGAGCCCAGAGGAGATGGGAGTCCCATGGAGGAAGGGGGGAAGTTGCGTTGGCGCTTGCTGGATGAGCTCCGCCAGGCCATTGCCTCAGGCGAGGTGGAGGATGCCAAGACGGAGATTTTGCTGCATCGCTTTTTGTCCAGTTCCTTATTGAAAGAGGGAAGGCGTTGACACGAGCATAGGGAGAAATGCTATTCGACACATGTACCCTGTAGGCAAATTCATGATTCAGATTTTTTGGGTGTCATAATGCCGCGTATAACGTTCGCTCGTGACATTGTTTCTTTGTCACCCCAGGTTGCTTTGGAAAAGACTTTAGAGGCCGCAAGAAGGTGGGGGCCTGAGGGTGTTCTGGCTTTTGACTTGGATTCGACCTTGTTTGACAACAGGCCGCGCCAGGCAAAAATTGTCAGAGACTTTGGCAAAGCCCGAGGCCTTTCTGTTTTGCAAGCGTGCAAGCCGGAATATTTTATTTCGGGTTGGGACTTGGAAAGCGCTTTGTTTCGTTGCGGGCTGAGCCAGGAGGAGTTGAAGGCTTGCCTTGCGCAGGTGAGACAGTTTTGGCAGGAGCGGTTTTTCACCAACGCCTATTGCATAGAGGATGTCCCCATCCCCGGCGCCAAAAAATATTTGGATGCCTGTCTCAAAACAAGCGCGCAACTGGTATTCGTCACCGGGCGCCCTGAAGACATGGAAGAGGGCACCATTGCCTGCCTGAAAAAGCACGGCATGCCCACACCCGGGGGGCGAGTCCATTTGCTGATGAAGCCTTTGGAGCAAAAAGATGACGATCTCTTCAAGCGCCAGGCGCACAGCCGCATTGCTTCTTTGGGCGAGTTGATTGCGGTGTTTGACAATGAGCCCACCCACATCAATGACTATGCCCAGCAGTTTCCCGACGCTTTTGTTTTTTGGCTCGACACCGGCCACTCCGGGCGCGATGTGGAGCTGCGCCCTGGCATTGTTGCCTTAAGCAACTTTGAAGCTTATTCCACGGAAGTGTCCCGGGGCAGCCCCTGAATGGACCGGTTGTCCGTAACAACCCAGTGCATGCGCTGATCGCTTGCGTCCTCGGGGAGGCTTTGGACAAGACATTCCTCGAAACACAGCCCCACGCGCAGGGCTTTCATGTCCGGGTGCGCCAGGAGTTTGTCATAAAACCCCCCGCCCCTCCCGAGGCGTGCGCCATTTTGGGCGAAGGCGACCCCCGGCACCACAATCAGCTCTACCTGTGCTATGGCCACAGGCGGGCAATGGGCCTTGGGACAGAGGATGCCATAGCGATCAGCCTCCAAGTCCTCCGCAGAGCAAACCAGGGCCAAAGAAGGGCTTGGGGAGGCCGCAGAAGAAGGGAGGCAAAGCTGCTTGTGTGCTTTCCAAAGCGTCTTCATGGCCACAGAAGTGGGCACCTCAAAGGCCTGGGCGGCATAGAGCGCCGTGCACAAGGAAGTGTGCCAGCAGGGCAAACGCTGGAGCTGCTCAAAAACCCGGTGGCCTCTGGCCGCCACCTGCTTGGGCGAAAGCGCCCTCCGCCAGCGTTCATGCTGCTGGCGAAGGGCTTGTTTGGAAGAAAAATCCCCGCCGAAGGCCGTGTACGAAGTGTTCATTGAACCCACAAGATTCAATGAGGAAACTTGAATTCCGACGAGTTAGGCTTCCCACTGTATTGCTGCAGGCTTGCACACGGCATCGAGAACAGTCTCCGTTTTATAGCTATCGGTTCAAAGACACACTACACATCACGCACCCAGCAGGGAATAACTCTAAAAATCTCTTTACAACTATCATAGGAAGCGAGAATCAACAGGTCAAGAGAGGTTTCATGTCGGACGGGAAAATATTGCCAGAGCGGGTGCCAAAAGGTACGCGGCTTGGCAACTACGAAATACTGGGTCTCCTCGGACGCGGCGGCATGGCTGAGGTATATCGCGCTCGTGCCTTAAGTGGGGCTCGTGTAGGCCAGGAATTGGCCATTAAACGTCTTTTGCCGGAGCTGGAGTCTGATTTTACCCAACTGACTTTTTTTGCCGGCGAGGCGGATTTGGCGCGTTTTTTGGACCATCCGAGCATTGTCAAGCTTTATGAAGTGGGCAGCCTGGGGGAGTCTTTTTTTCTTGTCATGGAGTTGGTGGATGGGTGTGACGTGGGGCAGATTCTCAAAGCGTGCCGTCTGTTGAATGTGCACTGGCCCGTTGATTTTGCGGTTTGCCTCGTGCGGGAGCTTTTGTTGGCTTTGGATTATGCGCACAATGCCTGTGGCCCCACCGGAAAGCCCTTGGGGACCGTGCACTGCGACGTATCGCCTTCGAATTTTTTTGTTTCGCGCACGGGTGATTTGAAGCTGGGTGATTTTGGCGTGGCGCGGGTTCGCCTGGATGGCGCGAGCAACGAAATTCTCGGCAAGCCCTTCTATTTGTCTCCGGAAGCTTTGCGCGGGCAAATTTCTCCGGCTGTGGATTTGTGGGCAATGACGGTGGCATTCTACCAGCTGTTGACATTGCGTCGGCCTTTTGGAGGCAAGGACACCAAGCAGGTTTTTCAAGCCATTCGCAACATTCGCTATGAGGGGATACGCAGCATTCGCCCGGAGCTTCCCAAAGCCTTGTCGGACATTATTGACAAGGCTTTTTCTGCTCGAATAGAAAACCGCTTTGCTTCCGCCAAAGAATATGCCGAAGCGCTCACCCCGCATTTGAATGTACATGTTGGAACGCACCTCGGTTTGGCTTCCATGGTGGAGAACCTCGTCCTGTCAAAGCGCCCTTAGCCCCTATGTAAAAAACTTGAGGGCGCTTTTTTGGCCATTCACAATGGCCTCCACAAGCAGGCTGCGCAGGTTGGAAACCGTCCCCCGAAAGGCTTCATAATATTTTTGGCGATCTGTCGTATGGATGATGGCCGGAAAGAGGCCTGCCCGCAGGAGGGTGAGGTTGGAGAGCATTCTTCCGACGGAGCCCGAATGTTCCGTGAAAGGGAAAATTTGAATGAGTTGGAATTGAAGCTGTGCGGCTTGAGCGATGGGATGCAAGTCGAAAAACTCGGTTTCTGCCGCATATTCGATGAGCTTCTCAAGGCGGGATAAGATCTTCGACGGCTGAGAAATTTCGTGAGAGTAGGTGCGGTGCAAAGGCATGTCTTTGCGCAGGCCCACCTTGTCTTTTGAGGATTCGCGCTCTTTGCGTTCGCGCCGCTCTGTTGCCATGCGGGCAGCCTGCGCTTGTGGCGTATTGCCGGACAACAAGTCGTGGATATGCCGGACGAGAGACAAATGAATGAAGGCCCCCGACTTTGCAGGCTCCGCCTTGGCTTCCTGGTGGATGAATTCAATGCAGGCCATATGGTTTCTAATGCCCAAAATCGCCGAGATCATCGTCGCCTCATTGGGCGTGGTGCCGCTCGGTTTGGCAGCGGCCTCCAATTCTGCAGGCGAATAGACAACACCGTCGATGGCGCTGTCGTGATAAACCCACGAGAGCCGCAAGCGCTCCATGAAAATCCGATTTTTTTCAAAGGAGCGCTCTTGCAACCGCTTCAATTCTTCGCTGTCCTGTTCAATCTCTTTATAGAGTTCCTTCACGGCTTTTCATTTTAAAGATTTTGCAAGAGTTTCGCCATGGAAATGTGCCTAATTTGTTGATTTTAAAAGACAATTAAGAGGCTTTCTTGGGGGTTCCATAGAATTCTGGAAAAGCCGTTGTTATCATTCAATTTGTTGGGCAGTCTTGTTGCTTCGGGCAAGAGCTCATAGAGGAAAGGTCAGCTGCGTGTGAAAAGATCGAATGCCAGAATACTTGTTGTCGATGACGATCGCGCACAAGCTTTGTTAATTTCGAATTATTTGACCAAGCAGGGCTATACCGTTGTGACGGCGTTTGATCCGATGGATGGGATGAAGCAGCTGCTCGCGAATGACTTTCAGCTTGTCATTACGGATTTGATGATGCCGCACATTGATGGAATTTCTTTCGCTGAAAAAATCCACGCCGTTGAACGCATGAAGGACTTGCCCATCATCATGGTGACGGCCTATGCCTCCGAAGCGCTTTCTGAAAAAAGCATGCGCAGAGGTGTTGCGCTCATGCTGACAAAGCCGCTGAACCTTTCAAAGCTGCGTGATTTGGTTGGCTTTTCAACAGGCACCTGAGCGGATGGGACTTGCGGGCTTGTTGTCAGCGCTTCAGATGCGACGTTTGTTGGCCTTGCGTTGATCAGGCGTTGTGGGCGGGAATTCGACCAAATCGCAAACGTGGCAGATTCTGCTGAAGATGCGTTCGCCGATGCGCTCAACCAGCAAGTGGGGCTCCTTGCCTTTTTCCCAAAGCTCGCCGCTTGTCACATAGTTGTTTCCCGGACGGCTTGAGGCGTTTGCAAGCGTGCCCAAGGCATAGTTGGTGGCAAACAAGGTGGGTTTTTTTTCGTTATAGCGGCGCGAAATCAGCTCATCCAAGGTTTCCAGCTCAAAGGGGCTCAGGCGGCCTTTTCCCAACTCGTCGATGGCAAGCAACTGCGCGTTGGCGAGGGGGTTGATGATTTCTCCACCGCTTTTTCCTTCTTGAAAGCCGCGGCGAATGGCGGCGTAGAGCAAAGAAATTTCAATATAAGAAGCCCTCACGCCAAACTCTAAAATGAGCTGTCGCAACGTCGCCGCCAGCACATGTGTCTTGCCGGTACCCACGGGCCCGGACAGCAAAAACCCCCGCGGAACAGGCGGCTGCGAGGCATACATTTTGGCCATTTCCAGGGCTTGTGTCTGCGCATCGTTTTTGGGCTTATAGTCGCCAAAAGAGGCGTTTTGAAACAAGGGTGGAATTTTGGCTGCAGCAAGCAGCGAAGCCCTGTGCAGCAGTCGGCGTTTTTTGCAGGGCCTGGCTTCCTCGTACACGCGCCCTTGGTGGTTGTGTGCCACCATCAACAAACCGGAGCCCTGGCAATGCCGACATTGCTCAATGGCTTCCTGGAGGCGAAGGACATCCGCCTCTTTGTCAACAGAAAAGCCGTGGGTGCTGCAGAGTGTTTTCGACATGCTTTCAACCCCAGTTACGAATTCCAAAACGTTGTTTGAAAACGAATGCCAAAAAAAAGCGCCACTGCTCTTTGGATGCCTCCAGGGAAAAGGCTTCCCGTGTTTTGGCAAGCTCCAGCGTTTCTTCCAAGAGCTTTTTCTTCTCTTGCATGGGAAGTGCTCTTGCAAGAACAAAAATGGCCATCATTTCCTGCTGCATGGCCTGGTGAATGTCGATGGGTTTTGCAAAGCGCCGAAGAAGTTTGGCAACGGGCATGTGGGCCCAGGGGTGTTTTTTGGCAAAGCTTCGCAGCTGTTTTTTGAGGCGTTGGTGCTTTGTTTGCGCATAGGACTCTGCGGTGGCTTCGTCGACCGTTTCCAAAGAGGCGCGCTGAGCATGGATGCGCCCAAAGCGCGCCATTTCGCTTTCGACATGGCGGCGACATGTGCGAAGCGAGGGCAAGGAGACGGTTTTGTCTTGTTGAAGTCCCGTCAGGCGCGACTCGAAGCAGCGCCGCATGCCGCGTGCCACCACCTCAAAGGGGACTTGGGCCAAAGCCCAAAGCTCCAACAATTCTGCATCCAGGGGCGAGAGCGCAGCCCCGTGGCCGCGCAAAAAACAAAAGAGGGCCTGGACGCGTTCATGGAAGCCGGCATTTTGAGGCAGTTGACTCATGGAAGAAGCTTGACAGCATACAACCTCAATGAGTAGGGCTATCCCTCAATGAGGATTTTTGTTCTCTGGTGGTCGAAGGCGAGGATTTCGCGATGGGAGCGCACTCTAGTGCGTGACCTGAGCGGAACCGGAGGCTTCGGCCGCCAGGGGACAAAAAGACCATTGAGGGACGGGTCCTTAGCTCAGGGGTAGAGCGCTACCTTGACACGGTAGAGGTCGGTGGTTCAAAGCCACCAGGACCCACACAAGCCAATTTCTGAAACACCCCATTTCTGGAACACCGGATTTGTGAAATAAAAAATGATGGCCTTCAGCTTCGAAGGAAAACAGAAAGCTTTGGGCATGGGCGCAGCCTCTCCACTTCGGCAAGCGAATGCTGCAGAGCTCGCCTAAGCCGCCACAAAACAGCGCACAAGTCAGGCGCGCCTATGGTGCCTTGTTGGGGTGCATTGCCCTGTGCCTTGTGGCGAACTGCTTTTTTAAGCTGTCGGGCGGCGAGCTGAAGGATTGGGACGAAGCCCGCCACGGCGTGAGCGCCTACGAAATGCTGCAAAGCGGCCACTTTCTGGTGAATACCTACCAGCACGCGCCGGACTATTGGAATGCCAAGCCCCCGCTGAGCTTTTGGAGCACCGCCCTCGGCTTCTTCCTCTTTGGGAAAACCCCCCTGGGGCTGCGCTTTTTTTCCGCTCTCTTTGCCTGCCTCATGCTTTTTTTGACGCTGGCCTTCTGCTGCAAAAAACTCCCCTTGAGAGCGGCTGTCTTTTCCGGCCTCGTGTTGGTTTCGATGGATCGCTTTTTTCAAAGCCATAACGCCCGCACCGCCGACCCGGACGCGCTTTTTCTTTTTTTTAGCACCGCGGGCCTTTTGGCCGTATTGGCTTGGCCCAGGCGCTATGCGGCGTACGCTGTGGCCTCTTTCCTGGCGGGCCTGGCCTTTTTGACAAAGAGTTTTCATGTCCTCCCCATGGCTGTGCTGTTGACAGTCTTTTTTGGGATGGAGTTTTCGTTTTCCAGGAAGTCTGCGCAACAGGCGGCCCTTTGCCTGCTGCTGGGGCTTTTTCCGGTGGTGCTGTGGGGGGTGGCGAGGTTCCCGTTGGACGGCACCTTGTTTTTCGAGCATATGTTTTTTCAGGACGTACTCAGACGCTCCACGCAAGCCATTGAAGGCCATCCGAGCCACCCCCTTTTCTATGTGAAGGTGATTGCCCAAAACTTTGGATGTTGGGGGGTGGTGGTGCCCTGGGCGGTGGGGGCTGTTCTTGCCCTGCGCGCAAAAGCGCGGCGCATGGCCGAGCCTGCCGCGCTCCCCCCCTTGGAGCCTGACACCCAAACCCTCACCAAACTGGTGCTTGCCGCGACGCTGCCTGTGCTTTTGTATTCCTTGTCCGTATCCAAACTGCCTTGGTACATCTATTCAGCCTTCCCCTTTATGGCTGTCCTCCTGGGCATTCTTTTGGATCGCGCATGCCTGCACATGCAGACAAAAAGCAAGAGGCTTGCGCACATTTTTTTGCTCTGCGTCCTCGCCACAGGCCTGGTGGGCGAAGCGCGCACGCTCCTTCAAATTTATAAAAAAGACGCCAAGAAAAACCCCCTGCATGTGGCGATGCGCAAGCTGGGGCAGATGCCGGAAAACCATCAAGCCGCATTGTTTTTGGAAGAGGGCGACTGGAGGCCGGCGGATGTTTTGGCGGCCAAGCTTTATGGGGACTTCCAACTGAAGGAAGGCGGAGCGCCCGCGCATGCCTCCGCTGAACATTCGCAAAAAAGCTTTTTGTTGAGTCGAGCTGAAAAAACACACCAGAGGCCTGAGTGAAAGCACACACGAGCGAAAGTCATTTGCAGGAGTCTTCCAGCTTCAAAAGCGTGGATGGCAGGGTGTACCCCCCCCCGTGTCCTTTGGAGAAAAAGAGGCCTCCGCCCGATTTTTTGTTTCTGGGTTTTGTCCTTTCCCGGGCAATTTGCTAGACGAAATTCGCATATGGTGAGCGTGACACTTCCGGATGGAAGCCAAAAAGAAACAGAGCGCACAACGTCCATTTTTGAGTTTGTCCAAGCAAACATCAGCCCAGGCTTGGCCAAAGCCGCTGTGTTTGCGCGCTATAACGGCAAGGACGTCGACTTGTCTTTCAAGCTTGAAGAAGACGGTCAGCTGAACATTTACACAGACAAGACGCCCGAAGCGCTCGAAGTGGCTCGCCACGATGCGGCCCACATTGTTGCGGATGCTGTGCAGCGTTTGTTTCCAGGGACACAAGTGACTTTGGGGCCGCCCATTGAGGACGGCTTCTATTATGACTTCTTTCGCGACAAGCCCTTTTCCCCGGAAGAGTTGGCGCAGATTGAAGCGAAGGCCAATGAGATTGTGGCCGAGAAAAAGCCCTTTGTACGCCAGCAGGTGAGCGCCCAGGAAGCCCTGCTGTTGTTTGAGAGCAAAAAGGAAACTTTTAAGCTGGAAATTATTCGCGACATTATGGCCAAGGGCGCCAAGGAGTTGACACTCTACCGCCATGGCGACTGGGTGGATTTTTGCCTGGGGCCACACGGCCCTTCGACAGCGAAAGTGGGCGTCATCAAAATTCTGAGCTCTTCAGGCGCCTATTGGCGCGGGGATTCGACAAAGCCCATGCTGCAGCGCATTTATGGGACGTCCTTTTTCGACAAGAAGGCGATGGATGCCTGGCTGAAGCAACAGGAAGAAGCCAAAAAGAGAGACCACCGCCGCCTTGGGCGGGAGCTCGACTTGTTTCACTTTCACGCCTCAGCTCCGGGAGCTGTCTTTTGGTCCGCGAAGGGGACAACGCTGTATAACATTTTGAGTGACTTCATGCGCAGGCTGGTGCGCAACCTGGGCTACATGGAGCTAAAAACTCCGCTGCTGTTTCACAAGAGTTTGTGGGAGCAGTCCGGGCACTGGGGAAAATACCGGGAAAACATGTTTCTGGTGCTGGACGACGAAACGGGCGAGCACAACCTCTCGCTCAAACCGATGAATTGTCCTTCGCACCACCTGTTTTATGGCTTCAAGCGCCGCAGCTACCGCGAGCTGCCGATGCGGCTTTGGACAAAAGACGTGTTGCACCGCAACGAGCCCACAGGTGCCCTGGGCGGCCTTACGCGCGTGCGCCAGTTTTCTCAGGACGACGCGCATATATATTTGGCACAAAGCCAGCTGCGCAGCGAAGTGAAAAGGTTTGTGCAGCGGCTCGACAAGGCCTACCAGGCTTTTGGCCTTCGCTATGAAACCAAGTTTGCGACAAGGCCCGCGGAGCGTTTGGGTGACGACAGCATGTGGGACAAAGCCGAGGCTGGTTTGAGAGAAGCGCTGGAGGACTTGGGCCTTGCCTATACCCTGAAAGAAGGTGACGGCGCTTTCTATGGCCCCAAGCTGGACTTTGAGGTTTCAGATGCCATCGGCCGCAAGTGGCAATTGGGGACTTTGCAGCTGGACTATGCCGCGGCAGAGCGCTTTGACTTGACTTTTGTGGGTGAAGACAACAGCGAGCATCGCCCCGTGGTTTTGCATGGCGCAGTTTTCGGCTCCTTCGAGCGTTTTATTGCCATTCTGGTGGAACACTATGCAGGCGCTTTCCCGCTGTGGCTTGCGCCTGTACAGGCTGTGTTTGTGACGGTGGCAGACAGACATCTGCCCTATGCGCATGCCCTTTGTGAGAAGTTGACGGCAGAAGGGTTTCGCGCCGAAGTGGACGACAGAAGCATGACACTCAATGCCAAAATTCGAGACGTGCAATTGCAAAAAGTCCCCTTCGCCCTCGTGGTGGGCGACAAAGAAGAACAAAGCCACGCCGTCTCTCCCCGCCGCCACGGCGGAGAAGACTTGAAGTCCATGAGCTTCGAACATTTCCTGCTTCTGCTTCGCAAGGAAGCACACATTCCCTGAGGAATTTTCGTTTAACAGAATGTGCGAAGTCTTGCGTTAAGCCGTGGGTTTTTGTAACATTTTACTTTTCGAAACAACGAAAAAAGCAGCATCCTCCCGATGACGTATGTACATCAACTTTTTGTGGGGCTAAGGGAGAATCAGTCAGACACTTTGAATGCCCCAGGTTGGGGACTGACGTAAGGGAGAAAACATGAAGACGCAAAAGAATAAAAAGTTTCGACGTGGACAGGGCATGACAGAATACATCATCATTGTTGCGCTGATTGCCATTGCGGCCATTGGCGTTGTCACCTTGTTTGGCAACAACATTCGCCAGCTCTTTGGTGGAGCTGCTGATGCGCTGGCAGGCGATATGAACGTTAAGAATACTGGAACAAAGGCAAATGACGCCATCAAAAACAAAGATATGGCGACCTTTGGTCAGAATAACAAATCCATCAGCGCAGGTGGTGGTGGTGGTGGACCCTGATTTAAATCACCCTGGCCTTGTGCCGCAAAAGCCCACCTCTCCCGGAGGTGGGTTTTTTGTTTTAAATGCGTTGGGCTTGTGCTCGGCCTTCAGACTGCTATGTCTGAGCTCCTCAAACCGACATGCGTTTTTCCCCCAAGCCTCAGCATGTTTTGCGGACACCTGCCCACTTGGAGCGGGTGCTTGGCCAATGCCTGAAGGAGCGCCGCCCTTGGCTGTCAACGACGCAGGCATGGCGCTGGGTGGACGGCGAAGTGGAAGGCTTGGTGGTGGAGGTGTTTGGCCAGGTGGCTGTGGCCCATTTTTTTTCAGCATGGACACAAACCCAAAAGGAAGCCCTGTGGGCTGCCATGCGTGCACAGCTTTCTTTGGAGGCCATTTGGGAAAAGCGCCACCCCAAAGAAGCCCGTGTGCTGGCCAACACGCAGCTGTCGGAATGGGCACCTTCGGCGCCGGCCTGGGGGCGTTGCCCGGATGCCTTCGTCGTGCAGGAAGAGGGGCGCTCCTTTGAAATACGCCCGGGCAATGGTTTGTCCGTGGGGCTTTATGTGGATGCTCGAAAGGCGCGCCGTTTTGTGCACAAACATGCCGCGCACAAGCGAGTCCTCAACCTCTTTGCTTATACTTGTGCCTTGGGCGTGGCCGCGCGCGCGGGGGGGGCTTCGGAGGTGGTGAATGTGGATGCGTCCAAGCGTTGCCTGGAGTGGGGGGGGCAAAACCTCAGGCACAATGGTTTTGAGCCCAAGCCTGGGGAGTTGTGGGCAGCCGAAGTCTTTTTTGCTTTGCGAAGTCTGGCCAGACAGGGGAGGTGTTTTGAGTTGGTTGTTTTAGATCCCCCCTCTTTTTCAAATGTGGGAAAGCGCCGGCTTCGCGTGGTGGACGACTATGCGCAACTGGTTTCTATGTGCACGCAGGTGTTGGCGCCGGAGGGCTTGCTTTTGGCCATGTGCAATACCAAGTCCGTGGGGCCTAAGCTGTTTTCGAATTGGGTGAGGGAGGGTTTGGGAGGGCAAGGGCATTGCGAAGAGCGCTTGGGGGCGGATGTAGATTGCAGGCAGCCTTCCGGGTTAAAGGCGGAGGTTTGGTGCAAGAGTTTGAGGCCACAGGCAAAGCTATGCTAGAAGCTTTCCCATATACCCGGGCAGCGGCCTGGGTTGTTTTGTGAAGGCAAAGGGCAACTGTGAATTTTGGCAACTATCGTCTCATCCGAAAAATTGCGACCGGCGGCATGGCCGAAGTGTGGCTTGCCGAGCAACAGGGAATAGAAGGGTTTTCCCGGAAGGTGGTGGTGAAGCGGATTTTGCCTGCTTTCGCGAAAGATCCTTCCTTCGTGTCCATGTTTCTCAACGAAGCGCGCGTCGCTTCGCAGTTGTCACACCCCAACATTGTTCAAATTCACGACCTGGGAGAGCGCGACGGCGAATATTTTTTGGCCATGGAGTACATTCACGGCCGCGACCTGGGCCGCGTCATGCATCGCTCCTTGGAGCTTGGGCGCTGGGTTTCCCCCGCCGTGGCCTTGAGGATAGTGGCCTATGCCTGCGCAGGCCTCCACTATGCGCACACCCGCGAAGACGCAGAAGGGCGACCTTTGGGCCTTGTGCACCGCGACATTTCCGCGCAGAACATATTGGTCAGTTTTGACGGCGCCGTGAAGCTCGTCGACTTTGGCATTGCCAAAGCAGCCAAGCAATCCACGGGCACTCAGGCCGGCATGGTGAAAGGGAAGTTTGCCTATATGTCGCCCGAGCAAGCCACAGGCCAGCCTCTGGATGCGCGCTCAGACATTTTTTCTTTGGGACTGGTTTTGTATGAGTTGTTGACCGCCGTACGCCCCCTCAAGAAAGAGTCGGACATGGCAACCTGGCATGCCGCAGCTCAAGGGGAGATTGCGAAGCCCTCGGAAGTAACCGACGTCAGCCCGCACCTGGACACGCTGGTCATGCATGCCCTGGCCAAGAAAGCCAAAGACCGCTATCCGGATGCGAGCGCTTTCCAAATGGCCATTGAAGAATACCTCGTCGGGAATGGACTGTTGGCCACCTCTTTGCAGATTGCGGATTTGTTGATGGAGTTGTTCCCCAAGTGGCTGGATGAAAAGTCCCAGCTGGGGGCCCAGCTTTCTTCAAAGCAGGCCGGCGAGACGAGTGCCTCCAGAGAAACTTTCCCTCGCTCAGGCAATGTCAGGTTGTTGGAGGATGCAGACAGCATAGACGTCAGCCTTTCGAAACCCCCAAGGGCTGGAGACAACCCACGCTCGAAAAGTGCGCGCACTCGCCCCGCGGAGCAGCCCCGAGGGCACTTGGGAAAACGGACACAAGAAAGGGCCCTCCAGTCCTTGACGCATGAAGTGACACCCGTAGACAACAAGGCTGTTTCGAGCAGGGCGGGCAGCCGTGCGCCCAAGTCCGGCAAAGGCCTGCGCACCCTCGTGACGCTGGCCGTGTTGGGTGTGCTCGCGCTGGGTTTGTTGCTGAGCTTTTTTTGGCTCAAAGAGCCTCTGCCTCCCGGCGTTCCCATCGCCTTAAGCATTTCCACAGCTCCGCCCACGCAAGTGTATGTTTTGCGACAAGAGGGGAAGAAGCGTGTCTTCCTGGGGGCCACGCCTTTTGAGAGTCGCTTGGGGGCCGTGGCTGGAGAAAAACTCCTGCTGCTCAATGAGGCAAGCGGCATACACCATGAGGAGCTCATTCCTGCGCTGGGTGAGGGCGAGGTTTTTTCGCTGAAGAAAAAATTTGAAGAAGTCCAGCTCAAAATTCTCACGCGTCCAGACAACGTTGCCGGGGTTGGCATATTTCGCAAAGGCGCCGAGCAGCCTTTTGCCGCCGTGGGCGTACCCATCCACCTCTACGAAGGGGTTTATGAGTTGGAGTTTCGCGGCGCAGCGCTGAAGTCCCCCGTGCCTTTTCGGGCAGAAATAAAACCCGGCAAAAAAGAAACTCAGCTCATCATCGATCTTCGAAATTTTCTGGCCTCCCCTCCCTGAAACGTTTCTACCCTCCTAATAGGGGCTGGCCTGAGCGTTGTAGCCGCAGATGGGACAATCTGGTTTTTTTGAAAGCTGGATTTCACGCAAGCGGCTTTCCAGCGCATTCCAAAGAAGCAAGCGGTTATAGGAAAGCTCCTTGCGCCCCAAAATCACCTTGAGCACTTCGTTGGCCTGCAGGACGCCAATCATTCCTGCGGCTGTGTTGAGGGGACCTGCGGTACGGATGTTTTCAGGAAGGCTGGGCCATATGCAGCGGTAGCAAGGGCCATTGCGTGCATCCAGGAGCGCGAGTTGGCCTTCAAAGCCAAAGACAGAGCCATAAACCCAAGGGGTGTTGGTGCGCATGCAGGCGGTGTTGATGAGCTCTCGAGTTTCTATGTTGTCGGAAGCGTCGACGACAACATCAAAATGATCCATCAACCGGTGTGCATTCATAGAATTCAGCCGTTCATTCAAGACTTCCAGTTGCACGTCATGGCGCAGCTTTCGAAGCGCAGAAGCCGCACTCCATGCTTTGGGAAGGTGAAGGCTGGGCATGCTGTGGAGAATTTGTCGTTGCAGGTTGGAAAGCTGAACCACGTCCGGATCCATCAATCCCAATTCTCCCACCCCTGCGGCCGCCAAATAGAGCGCGGCGGGAGAACCCAGGCCACCCAGGCCGACAATCAACACGCGCGCATGTTGCAGCAGGGTTTGTCCGCGAACGCCTATTTCCGGGAGATTAATCTGACATTCAAAACGCTCAAGGGCATTGTTGCACAAGCAAGGCTCACAAGGGTAGCCTTGTGCAATCCACTGCGTGATGCCGCCCTTTAAAACCGTCACATTCGTAAAGCCCATGTCGTTTCGGAGAATTTGAGCTGCCAGCAGGGCGCGAATGTCTCCAGAGCAATAGAGGACCAAATTTTCTTCAGGCCTGGCCACAGCCTCAATGCGTATTTCCAGCCGACTGCGCGGAAGCATGATGGCCCCGGAAATTTTGCCCTGAGGGTATTCATCGGCCTCGCGAATGTCCAACATTTTGAAATCAGGGTTTTTCTGGGAGATCTGATCGAAGAGATCTGAAGCTTCCATCAGAGGGACGTTTTGCCGTGCTTGTTGCAGGAGCTCTTCAAAGGTTAATGACATGCTATGGATATAACTAGGGAGCACGGAAGATGAAACCACGAGTTGGCAAAAGGAGGCGCTTGGCGTTGGTGAGCGGAGCAGGCACCCGGGTGGGGGCCTTTTTGGCCAAAAGCTTGGGAGAATCAGGAATAGACATTGCCCTACACTGCAAGAGCTCTGTGCGCACGGCGCATACTTTGGCGCGTCGTTTGAGGGGGCAGGGGGTGCGTGCGGAAGTTTTTGTTGCCGATTTTGAGGAGCTTTCGGCACCCAAGCGGCTTGCGCAGGAAGTGTGCGCTCAGATGGGCGTACCCGACATTGTGGTGCACAACGCAGCCCTCATGGAGGGGAGGGTTTTTTCCAAAACCTCAGCGGCGTGTTTGGACAAGTTGTGGAAGGTGAATGTGAGGGCGGCTTTTGTGTTGAGCCAACAGTTGGCGGCGCCCATGTGTCAAAAAGGAGGGGGCAACATTGTGCATATTTTGGACATTGCAGGCATTCGCCAAACGTGGAACGGCTATGCCGCCTATGCGATGACCAAAGCCGCCCTGGCGCAGCTTTGCCGCTCTTTGGCGAAGGAGTTGGCGCCGAAGCTGCGTGTGAATGCCCTCGCTCCGGGGTTGGTGTTGCCTTCGGAAGCAACTTCTGCGAGGGCGGAAGCGAAGCTGGTTTCCAAAATACCCATGAAAGAGAAAGTGTCCTTGAAGTCGCTGGCGGAGGCGATGTTTTTTGTGCTCTCCAACCCCTCCGTGACGGGGCAAATTCTTGTCGTCGACGGAGGACGTTCCTTATAATGGAGCGCTTGCATAAATACCTGGCGAGGGCAGGGGTGGCTTCGAGGCGCAAAGCTGAAAAACTCATGCTGGAAGGGAGAGTCCACGTCAACGGGCAGGTGGTTTTAAAGCCCGGAAGTTTGGTCAACCCACAGCATGACGAGGTATGCGTCGACGGCCAAAAGCTGAGCTTGCCGCAGCAGCACCAATATTTCATTTTTTATAAACCGTGCGGGGTGGTGACTACCCTGGCGGACCCTCAAGGCCGGCCCTGCGTGGGAGATTGGCTGTCCAAAAAACACGGGCGCGTCTACCCGGTGGGCCGCCTGGACTATGACACCGAAGGCGCCCTCCTGCTGACAGACGATGGCGACTTGGTGAACCGTCTGCTCATGCCGCGTTTTCAAATTCCACGCAGCTATGTCGCCAAGGTACGCGGCAAGCCCTCCCCTGCTGCCCTGGGGCGACTTTGCGAGGGCGTCATGCTGAGCGACGGCCGCCCGGCGCGGGCTTTGAGTGCCGGCCTCTACCGCACTTTGCCGGCCAACAGCTGGGTTGCTTTGACGGTAACCGAAGGGCGCTACCACCTCGTCAAACGCATGTTGGAAGCCATCGGCCACCCCGTCCTGGCTTTGTTTCGCCCATCGCAGGCAGGCATTTCTGTTTTGGAAATGCGCCCTGGGCAGATGCGTGCGTTAAGCCCCAAGGAGCGCGCGCTGTTGCAAGCCGTTGCCCTGGGCACCTGCCCCCCGCCTGGGGTGCTTGGCCTGCCCAGACGTTGATTCGCAAGGAACAAAGTCACAACGCCCAGCTTTGCTGATATAGGCACTTCCATGCGATGGACTTATGTGTTGTCGGTATTGTCGGTGCTGTTGCTTGCATGCAACAAGAAAGAAGAAGCCTGGAAAGAGGCCATGGGCCACCCCTTCCCGGAGGCGCGTGTTGCAGCGTTTCAACGGCTGATTGAGCAGGTGGCACCGGGCGACTTGGAATATTTGGTGCTGGCCTCCAAGGACTTTGAGCCGGGTGTCCGCATGCTGGCAGCCAAGGGGCTTGGAAAAAGTCGGCAGGGGTATGCCCTCGACGTGCTCAGCAATTTGCTGATGGACGCGGATGAAAGAGTCCAAGTGGCTGCAGCCTCGGCGATGGGCCAAAGCAGCAGCGAGAAAGCGCGCCAATATTTGCTTGTGCGTTTTCCAAAGAGCCGCCAACCTGCGCGCCAGGCCATTGTCCAGGCGCTGAAAGCCTCGGGTATGGCGGAGCCGATGAAGCAAGCTGTGCGTTTCGAAGCCGAAGAATTGTGGACGCAATCCAAAAAAACACTCGCCTTACCGTCTTCACTGGCAGAGCAGGTGAGCGCCCTTGTCCGGCTTGGAGAAAGCGGCCGCGACGAAGCCGTCGACTTGCTGCTTCCTTTTTTGAAAGAGCAGGTGCCTGCGTTGACGGTTGCTGCCGCGGAAGGCTTGGCCAACCTGGGCGCGCATGCGGCCTTGCCCAAGCTGCAAGCTTTGGCACTGAGCGGCAATGCGGACATTCGCAAAGCCGGCATTCTGGCTGTTGCCGGTTTGCGCTCAGCGACTTCTCTTCCTTGGTTGATTCAGTTGACAGAAGCGGAAGAAGAGACGGCTTTGTTGGCATTGGAAGGGCTGGAGGGTTTTCCTTCGTCGCCCGAAACCGACAAGGTTATGTGCGCGCTTGCTGTTTCACCTGGAAACCCGCAGCTTCGTTTTCGAGCGGCGCTTGCATTGGCAAACAGGAGGCCTTGCTTGGCGCAGCCTTTGTTGGAGCAGTTGTCGAGTCCGAATTTGGCCAAAGAGGCTTTGTTGGTTTTGATGCGTTGGCCAGACGCATGGGGCCATGAGGCCGACAAAGTGTGGGCGCTTCTCAAAGCCGACAACCCGGGTTTGTCGGCTTTGGCTGCCCAGGCGCTCTCCCAAGCTTATGCGCAAGGCAACATTCAGGAGAAGCGCCCCGAAGAGACAGCGTGGGTATTGGGGAAGGTGGCTTCCTTGGCAAAGAGGGAGGAGCCTTGGATAAAATCCCCCCTCGAGGATGGGTTTGGCGTGCGCATTTCCCAACAGAGCGCTGAAAACGCAGAGCGCAGACAACGCCAGGAATTGCTGGTGAAGAAGGTTGAAGCGCGCAATGCTGCCTTGCTCAAAGAGATGGGCAAGCAAGCTGCCAGGCCTTTGGCGCTTCCGGAGTTGGCGGGGGATTTAAGCCAGGCGGAGTTGGAGCAATGGGCTGCCTTTTTGGGGCTTGCGAGTTTTTTGCAGCCGGCCTCGGTTGAAGGCGAGTTGAAACGCTGGGTGGATGCGCCGGAGGTTTCTTTGCGCATGGTGGCTTTGGCCGCGCTGGCAGGCATGGGGCCGGCATTGTGGGACTTGGCAGAGCAGGGCATTTTTGACACGAGCGAAGAAGTCCGCATGGCTGTGGCCAAGGCTTTTGTGAAAGCAGGGTTTGAAGGAGAAAAGCGCTTGCTTGCAGCTTTGGAAAAGCGAACGGAAGACAGCTCCGCCTTGCTGAGCATGCTTTCATGCAAACAGCTGGACGAAAAGAGCGCGCAGACGGTGAGGGCTTTTTTGGACAAAAGCACCCGGGAAGCCAGTTGGGCGGTGCGCTGCCTGGGGCAGGCCAAATATACAGCCGCGCAAGAGGAATTGTTGTCGCTTCTGAATGCGCCCAGAAGGGTTTCGAAGAAGGCTGTTGTGGAGGCGCTTTTGGAAATGGAGGCCAAAGGTGCAGCGAAGGAGATTGAAAATCAACTGCTTCATGAATCTCCGGAGATTCGTCAGGCAGCGGCGAGAGCCTTGTGTTATTTAGGGGCTGGAGATTCAAAAGAGGTGCAAGAAGCGCTCCAAGAGGATTATTTTAAAAGAGTTCGTCAAGATGGCATGTGCAACATTTGAGCAAGGAAGTTGTGACAAGCATGGACCCAAGCGAGCTGCGAGAGCGAGCTGTGTCTGCGTTTGCAAAGGGTCGATTTACAAAAGCTGCAGAGCTTTATGAGGCTTATTGCGCGCAGGTACCCAAGGATTCCCAAGCCTGGATTCGTTTAGGGGATGCTTGGTCACGTTTGCGAAAGAAAGACAAAGCGGTGCTGGCCTATTACCAGGCCGCCAAGCTTTATGCGGACAGCGGCTTTTTCCCGCGTGCCATTGCGGCCTGCAAACTTGTCCTGGAAATAGAGCCTGAGCATTCCGGCGTGAAAGGCATGCTCGAAGAGCTTTATGTACACAAGGCAGTCCCAAGAGCCTCAGGGGGTTTGGCGCATTTGGCAAAGCCTACGCCCTCAAGCTTCAAAGAGTCTTCGCCTGCCTCTGCACAAGCCGAGCCTTCGCACGCAGAGCCTTCTGCGACAACAGAGCCTCTTGCGTTGGCAGCTCGGGTGCCTTCTCCCATTCCTCTTCCGGGAAAAATTCCAGAGGCCTTGTCTCTGGTCGACGAGCTCCCCATTGTTTTGGGGCAGGAGGAGCTTTCGGAAGAGCTTGAAGAAGAGGCCTTGGAGCTGAAAATTCCGGAGCAGCCCCCCCAACCTCTTTCCGAAAAAGTCCCCTTCCTTGTGGGGACGCTCCTCAAGGAAAGCCCCCTCCCCCAGGCCTTGCCTTCCCCTCAAAAAAAGCCGTCGGACGCGCAGATTTCTCCCCCTGTTGCCCCCAGGCCTTCTGCTGTGTTGTGGGCGGACGACATGAAGCCCCCCGCCATTCGTCCTGCGGTTTTGCCGGCTGCCTTGAAAACCCCGCCTGCTGTGTCCAAAACGCCCTCCCTTCCGCCGACAAGCGGCCTTGAGAAAAAAACGAAGTCGTCTGAAGCTGTGCCTGTTTTTGACTTGGAGGCCCCCCCGTTGCCGGTGGCAGAAGAGACGAAAGCCCCACCCACCGAGGCTGACGCGCAGCGGTCGCGCCCTTCGAATGCAGGTGCTTTTTATGCCATTGAGGATGCGGCAAAAGCCAGCCTGGAAGAGCAGGGAGAAAACCCCCATGCATGGCTTTCGATGGCCAAGCATACGACGCCCTCCCTCGGTTTGCCGGTGGATATTCCGCTGTTCTCAGAATTGCCGCAACCTGCGCTCATGGCCTTGTTTGGCCATTGCCCGCTGCGGAGGTTGCGGCCCGGGACACTCATCATCACCCAGGGGGACAGAGGGAATTCTTTCTTCGTCATCTGCTCGGGAGAAGTCCGCGTATTCCGCAAGCAGGACGAGGAGCAGGTGGAGCTGGCCATTTTGAAGGAGGGGGAGTTTTTTGGTGAAATGGCCTTGTTGTCGGGGGAGCCACGTTCGGCTTTTGTTGAAGCTGTGGAGCCGGACACGCAGGTGCTGGAAATTTCCGCAAGCGCGCTCGCCGGGCTTTCTAGAAAATTCCCGCAAGTTTCTACGGCGCTCTGGCGGTTTTATCGGCAGCGTCTGTTAAACAATGTCATGGCCGGCTCTCCCTTGTTTCAGCCTTTTGCGCAAGAAGATCGCCAGCAGTTGATTCGTCGCTTTCAGGCCGTGGACATTCACCCGCAGACGGTGGTGATTAGCCAAAACACCATGAGTGAAGGTTTGTTTGTCGTGCTGGCAGGCCATTTAGAGGTGGTGAAGGAAGGCCAGAAAATAGCCGTACTGAAGGAGGGAGATTTGTTTGGCGAAATATCCCTCCTCACCAAAGCCCCCGCCACTGCCAGCGTCATTGCGGTGGAAAGAAGCTCTCTTTTGAAACTTCCCGCCAGTGATTTCAACAACTTGATTTGTACGCACCCGCAGGTGCTCGAGCTGCTCAGCCGTCTCATGGAAGAGCGCATGAATGCGGAAAATGCGGAAGAGGAGTTTTCCCTGGAGTCCTTGGGTTGGGACAATGAGGATTTCGAGCTGCTCATTTAGCACAAGCTGCATTTCAGTGCTCGCGAAGAACATTCCCTTGAGTTAAAACCGGGGCATGAAACATTTTTGCCTTGTTAGTGCTGTGGCTTTATTGGGAATGGGCTGCGCGCATAAGTCGCTGAATGTTGCAGCTCTGGACACTGTACAACGGCCTGCTTTTGTCGGCCGCATTGTCAAAGATGCGGGGCCCAAGGCAACCGTCTTCACGGATGATGCGTCGTTTCGGGAGGGCTTGAAGAGACTGACGCCTGCCGAAGGAAACCGGCGCCTGGCCAATTGGTTGCGCCAGGGCTTGCCGCCACAGGAATTGTCGGATGGTTTGCGCTCGCGCACAATGCTGCGTTTGGAGCACCGCATGCCTTTTCGAAATGCGGCGGAGCCCTCCAGGGTTGCGCGCGCGCTGGGCATTTTTCTCATTCAGGATGAGGCGGATTCCAAGCCCAACTACAAAGCGCTTTCAGAGCTTGATGTGGACAGCGTCGTCGAAGTCGTCATTGAGGAATACGGCGTGCGCAGTGCCGGCGGGAAGTTGCGTTTCTGGGTGAAGGGCCACGGACGCATGTTTCGTCTGCACAGCGGCAGTGTGCTGTGGAAACGAAGCTTCCATGCGGAAGAAGCCGAGTCAAGCCTGCCCGTGACGGACCCTTTCGTGATGGCGAAAGACCCCTCCATGTTCCGCAACCGCATCCACTGGATTCTGGACACCATCGCTCAAAAATTCGCTGAAGACTTGTCCCCGGGACACAAGGCCACCGTTGTCGCTCCCAAACAGGAAAGCTCCCCCGCGGTTGCGCCCCCGGCCAGCCGACGCCCCATGGTGGACGACGAAGATCCGCTCTAACGCTTGGGTTTGAAAAAGGGCGCGCCCTTTTGGGCATCGCGCATTTCTTTGGACATCTCCCCAAAATATTGGATGGCGAAAGGCGCCGCGAACAACAAAACGAGAAGGCCCAAAGACACAGCGATGAAGGGGAAGGACTCTTGCGGCTTTGCTTGCCCGGGGTTGTTGGCCAAGGCCTCCTGGAAGTTATTGTCCGGCCGGAACTCTGCCAAGTCCTGTGCCGCTGCAGGCAAAGCCAGAAGGAAAGAAAAGAGGAGGACCAGAAATAGGGCGCGCGCACGCATGCCCACGGCCATAACATGTTTTTGAGCATATTCTTGGAAAAAAAAACAAGCTGCAAACCTGTTTGCTCTACTCGAGGGAATAGCCAATAAGGTGCAAAGGGGGGAGCTTTGCATCCATACGGACGGAGAGTTGATAATAGAAACTCAGCGCAAGGTTTTGAGCGATGGAAGTCCTCAGAAAAACAGCCCCGCCTGCGGAGCGCAACCAACGCTGTGTAAGGTTGTCGCTGAAAGCGGCAATGCCAAAAAGCTCCACGTCGACTTGTCGCCAGAAGAGGGAAGGGAAAATTTTGAAAGTGGACACCGAGCCGCGATCGATGATGAAGGAATAGCGGTAGCGCGCACTGGAAATGCTCACATGGTTGGCGCGGATGGAAAAGTCTTCGAAGCCGCGCACAGCTTCGCCGAAAAACATGGGGAGAAAAACACCGGGAGAGGGCGCTTTCTGGGAGGCTTCGCTTTGGAGGAATACAGGGTTGAATGTCATGCCGCCCACTTGCAAAGTGCCCTTGGGGGCATTGGGCAAAAAGCGTCCTCGGGTGCCCAGCACAAAGGAGTGTCGTGTCGAAAAAGGCAGGGGGATGCCAACACCCATATAGCCGGAGAGGCTGACGACATTGCGGGTGCTTCCCATGCCCCGAAGAAAGAAACTCCCCGAAGCGCCTGCTTGGAAGAGGCTTTGAGTTCCCCCCATGGCGGTGGAGGCGCCGGCAGCATAATCCACAGAGGTGGAGGGGCCCAGGTAGCGCTGGTGGAGGCCCACATATTTTCTGTCAATGGCGAGAAAAGAAAAGCGAACGGGGGTGGTGAAGAAAGCGCGATATGCACCCACTTGCCCAATGGAATATTGCATATGGGGGCGCTCGTCATATTGGAATTTGTCATATTGAAGTTGCGCAAACGTTGTCCAGGGCGCCAGCTGTCGGTTGAGATAACTCAGCGTTGCGCCGTATGTCTGCTTCGGCATGGCCAGGCGAAAATCCAGGGCCCAGTTATGAAAGCTGAGGCGATCGTTCCCATACAGAGACAGGCCGATGCCTGAAATGACCGTGGAGTCCCCGGACTGCGAAGGAAAATAGAGGTCCGCATAAGGAATGCGCGCTTTGGGAAGCCAAAAGTCTTCCCACCCCGAATAGGGCTTGTTGGATTCTATTTTCAACGCCTCATGGCTGTCAGAAAGAATGCGCAGAGCGTCAAAAGAAGAAGAGGCCGAAGCTGCCAAAGAAGGGGGAGGCGCTTCGCCGGCTTCGTCGACGTCTTCGAGGTTGAGCTCTATGCGGTCCAAACTCCAGTCCCAACCCTCCCGGTTCAGGAAGGCGACATGCGTGCGGGAGGGGGCTGCATCCATGGCCAAAAAAGGCGCTTGTGTGAGGCGCAAGAGTTTTTGCGAGGCCAAGTGCATGCGGAACACCTGGGCGGTTTTTCCGTCCTGGCGCACAAAGAGGAGGTTGTCGTTGTCTATCCACTGGGGCGCATAGTTGAAAGCAGCGTCATGCGTCAGCTGCCTGCATTCTCCCTGCATGTGACACAGGTGAATGTCCCAGCCCTTGCCTTCCCAGCGCGCAAAGGCAAACTGCCTGCCATCCGGAGAATAGGCCGGGGCAGCAAAGGAAACGCCCGGGCCTTCTTCCAGCAAGGTTTGTTTTTGTTGCGTGTGCAGATGAAATTCAACCAGGCGCGTTTTCCCAGGCTCAAACTCAACCCAGAGGTAGCGTTGTCCATCCGGGTGAAGCGAGCCTCCCTGGTCCCCCGCGTCTTGCCAAATTTGGACGACTTGGGCTGTGTGCGCATCCACTTTCCACAGTTGTCCAACTTGGTTTCCCCAACTGTTGATATCTCGGTTATGCATAAAAAGCCAACGCCCGTCAGCGCTGAAAGAAAGCCCTGAAATGCTGGACGCGCTTGCATTCACCCAGGAGCGATAGGGAATATATTGAGTCAGCGACAAGCGGGCGCGCAGGCTTCCATCGCTGTTGAGAAGCAGGAGGTCCGAAATTTTTTCCCGGTGAGCGCGCACCAGCGCCATGCTGCCGTCCCGGGCAACCCCCAGCCTGGCCGAGTAGCCGACATTTTTTTGCAGGCTGATTTGGTTGTGGGGCTTGTCAGGAGCCTGGGCGAAAGAGGCCAGGCTTTTTCTCCACTCATCAAAAAGTTTCGCGAGCGTCTTTCCATATACTTTCTGGAAACGCGAGCTGACGCCGAAAGGGAAGGCGAATGCGTCGGCCTGAAGCGAAATCAGCTGCCAGAGTTTTTCCTCACCATATTGCTCAACGAGGTATTCAATGAAAAACAACGAGGTGAGGTAAGCACCGGAGGCCGGCAACAACTCGCGCGTTTGCAGGTGCAAGTCTCCTTCGCGGATTTTGCCTTTTCGCTCGGCGACGCCTGAATAGAAGAGGGAATGGTAATAAGGGCTGTGGGGCCTTCCCACAGGGTGTTTGAGGTGTCCCTCATAGAATTGAGCCACCCCCTCCGTAAACCATCGCTCCAAAGAGGCCTGTGGAGAGACTTGCGGGCCGAAGACGAGGTTGATGAACCTCCAAAGCCCGCGCGTCTGCTCAAAGTGTACATAATGGAAAACCTCATGGCATACGACTTCTGAAACGTCTCCGCCCGACATGTTGTACCAGTGGAAGGTTTCGCTGGTGAGGAAGAGCGGGTTGACCGTGTGCAAAGGCTCCCCTTCAAACCCTCCTGAGACGTAGGCGTTGTTAAAATTCGTCGAGGTAAGAAAAACCAACATGCGCCCTGTGGGCGTGTACCCGTGGGCTTTTTTGCGAAACGCAAGGAGACATGCATTCATCTGCTGGGCGATGCGCAAGGCCTCAGCTTCATGTTGCTTGGGGTAATAAATTTCTGACTCAGGGGTTGTCAGCTTCCACATGTCGTCGCGCGCAAACCCCGTGGCGATGGGTGTGGAAAAACGCGGAGCAAGAGAAGCGCAGGAGGGAAGAAGGAGGGCGCCAACAAGCAGGGCCAGAAGAGACATGTGCCTCATGGAAGGTTTGTCTTTCAGAAGAATGGGTTTGGGGAAAGGGTTTTTCTTCAAGGGGTGGTGGCTTGTCAAACTCCAAAGAGGGCGCTTTCTTTTCTGTCTTCCTGGGGCTTTTAGCAAGTACATTTCAAACCGACAAATTTTGTAAACACTGCATAAACTTCACAGGCTTTATGGGTGGCTGGGCACGTCAAAAGCATATGCGAAAGGTGTTTGACGAGAAATTTCAAACAAGCGTTGCATGCATGCTATGGGAGAGCCATGGACATTGACAAGCCTCCACCTATGGACAAACCCTCGCACATTGAAGCGGCGCTCTCCCAGCTGGTGCTTTTGCTGAAAACAGCCGAGAAGCGCGAAGTGGATTATTTGAATGCTTCCTGGGGCGACATTGAAAAGTCCGTCATCAAAGTGTTGAGTGGCGCATTCAAAGTTTCCAAGCCGGAGCACCAACTCATCGCCCTGGGGCTTGCGGCTGTCCTTGGAGAAAAGCTGCTTCATGCGCATAAAGGGTTTTGGTTTTCCAACAGCGACTCTGCAGCGGGTGCGTCTTTGGGCTTCGCAGACGCCATCATCGTCCTGTCTCCCTTTGAGGCTGTTTTGGACGCCCTGTCTTTGGCCAACTTAGGAAAGCTTGATGAGCTGGCGAAGAATGTGAGCAACTCGTTGAGCTCTGCACGCATGGCTTCGGGAATTCCTGTGCTGGGAGCGCCCAAGCTGGATGCCTCACTCTATGAGCGCTTGTTCGACCCAAGTTTCATTCAGATGATGTCTCTGGACATGGAGAAGGCAGAAGCCACGTGGAAACGTCTGCCTTCGCAACTCATGCAGGAGCTCAAAGACGCCCTAAGCCGCATTGGAAGCACTTTTCCCGCAGAGCTGAAGACGCATATGGAAAACCAATTCCAGGCTGTGTTTGGCTCCATGGAGCCGCACAAACCCGTGGGTGCGCAATGGGAGAGGCACGGCCAAACCTGTGAGTTGGTGGCGCGACTTTGGGCAGGCGCTGTTTCCACGGGACCTGTTTCCGAAGAGTTTTGGGATGATGTTGTTTTCCCGCTGCTGTTTGCAGGCTTCCCGGAGACTTTTCCTCCCTTGGAAGATGAAATTCTGGACGCGGCCAGGCAGGGAATTCCAGCCCTCTACATTTTTCTGGAAGTGGTCCCCTATGCATGGCCTTCTCCAGAAGACGGCGCACTGTTGGGTGCCTTTGCGAAGTCCGGCATTCGCCCCTTGTCTCCCAATGCCTCTGCCGGCAATGCATTGCGGATGTTGAGTGTGGATTGTGCGTTTTTGCACAAACCTTTGAGCGAATTTGATGGAGAAAAACTGCAGGCAACCCTTGCGCGGTTTTCGGACTACCTTCAGGAAAAAGCGGGAGGGCGCCCCTTGGAGGTTTTGGACAAGGAGGCTTCAAAAAATACAGACACCCAAACGGTTGTCGACTCGGCCATCCGCTTGCTGGGGGACTTGAGAAACCTTTTGGCGCCGCACGCCAAACCCAGCACGGTTTTCATTCGTCGCCTGACAGAAGCAGAAGCGGATGTGGAAGGGGCTTTTGAATTGATTCGAAAAAGCTTACAAGGCCCTAAGCTGATTTTGGTTTAATGTTTGTTGAAGTGGATGCAGCCATGAGAATGAGTCTTGTCTGTTGTGCCTTGTTGCTGACGGGTTGTTTTTTTAACCTGGAGCGAGGGGTTTTGCTGGAAGAGCGCGTGCGGCAGTTGACGCAGGAAAATGAGACGCTCCAACTGGAGGTGAAGGAGAGCCAGGCGCGCGTTTCACAAGCGCTCGAGCAAACGGAGCAGTGGGCCAGGCAAAGCGGCGCTGACATTGGGGTACAAATGCAGCGCTCCGTGGAGGACATTGCGCAGTTGCGCGGGATTCTGGAATTGCTGGAGCACCGCATTCAGGAGCTGGAAGCGGCACAAACGGCGCTCCATGCGAAGACACAAAGTTGGACGGCAACGCCTGCACCGGATACAGCCGGCGCCTCGGGAGCGACTGCGCCCAGACAAGCTGCAAAGCCGGATGAGCCCAAAGCCTTCTTGAAATATGCGCAGGAAGTGCTGGAGCAAAAAGACATTGAGGAGGCCCAGGCTTTGTTCAATGAATTTTTGCGCAGGTGGCCCAAGGACAGCGCCGCAGGCGAAGTGCATTTCAAACTCGGGGAAACCTATTTCGAGAAGAAACATTGGCGGGAAGCACTGTATGAGTATGCAAAAGTCATTCAGGAGTTTCCCAAAACAGCCTCGGCTCCGCTGACCTATTTGCGCTCGCATGAATGCTTTAAGCAGCTCAAAAAACTGCCCGAGTCCAAGCTGGCCCTTCAAGAGTTGGTGCGGGTGCACCCGAAGAGTGCAGAGGCAAAGAAGGCAGCAGAATTGTTGAAAAGCTTAGAAGAGTCTGAGAAAAAAGAAAGCGACAGGAAAGCACAGACAAAGACGCCGACACCCACCAAGACAACGACGCCGGCAAAGGCACCGGCGCCGGCACCCACAAAGGCAAAAACACAAAGGTAACAACACAAAGGTAACAACAGGGGGAAGCTTCGACAGCTTGCCAAAAAAGAGCAAACCCAGCCGGAATGAGAGGGGTTTTTGGGGCAAACACTTTGGAAAACAGTGGGTTGTGGAACAAATGGCCACCCGGCAGCAAAACCGAGGTGAGTGCAAAACGATGTTGCGATAGAATATTTAGCTAAGACGAACGAGATATTGTACAACTGCTGAAACTGTATTCGTTATTCTGGTTTTTTTGAGGGCTACATGCCGAAAAATGTTCTGGTTGCTGATGACTCGCTGACGATGCGCAAGGTGATTTCCCTGGTGCTGGCTCCCGATGACTTCCGCTTGATTGAAGTGGGCAACGGCACGGATGCGCTTGCCAAAGCCCAGGAGATGAGCCCGGACATGGTGTTGTTGGATGGGTCCATGCCCGGCAAGGATGGTTTCGAAGTTTGCGCGGCGCTCAAGAAGAATCCAAAGACAGCGCATATTCCCATTCTGCTTCTCGTCAACGGCCAGGACGCCATCGACGAGGAAAAAGTGCGCTCCGTGCTCGCGGATGACTACATTGCCAAGCCTTTTGAAAGCCAGGCGCTGCTGGACAAAGCGTGCAGCTTGCTGAAGATGCCTTTGGTGGCTCCTTTGCCCATTCGAGGCTCTGCCGCCGCCGCCGCTTCAAGGCTACAGCCTGTGAGCACGCCTCCAACACCTACGCCGCCCGCTTTTGAAACACCCGCCGCTCCGCCGACACCCGCGCTTTCCGAAGCGCCTGTTGTTCCCCCCGTGCCGGCCATTCCTGCGGCGCCGACTTTTGTGCCCCCGCCTGCACCGCCTTTGGTACCGCTTTCCTCGAAGACAGAATTGTCTCCGGCTTTTTTGCAGCCGCCGCCGCCTTCTCCTCCCTCGAGAGCAACGCCGACCACAAGTTTTGCTGCGCCGTCCTTTTCCATGTCGCCGCCGGCCCCCGCCTCTACACGAGAGCCGGTGCCCAGGACTGTGCCTCCCAGAGGTACCTCCATGCGTGTGCCCGGCGCTCCTTTGTTTGGCCCTCCTCCTGCGCTGCCCTCTTCGCCGGTTGCTCCCGAGTTGCAGGCTTTGCCCATGTCGAGCAGTCCTGCCCGGCCCGGGTTTGTTCCCACCTTTCCCCCTGCACGCTCGGCGCCTCCCCCGGCGTATGGAACGCGGCCTCCTCCGGCCTATGGTACGCCTGCGCCCATGTCTCCCAGGCCTTTGCCTTTGACGCAGCCCTTTTCCCGAACGGCTGCGGCGCCTCCGACTCCCTTTATGTCGCGGCCTGCCTTGCCCAAGTCTACTTCGGCCCCCGCCCCCTCGTTTTTTCCTCCTGCGGGAAGGCCCGCTGCGCCTGCCTCTCCGGCTTACCGCCCTGCTCCCTATGCCCGCTCCCCCGTGCCTTCACAGACGCCTGCGAGCATGGGAATGCGGCGAGACGATCCTTTTGGTTTAAGAGGACCCCCCACGCCTGTTTCGCAAGTGCCCCCTTCCGCACTCAACCCTGAAGCGGCGCTCAGAGAGTTGCTGCCCCTCATTTCGAAGGAGCTTTTGGAAAAAGTCATATGGGAAGTCGTACCCCAGTTGGCCGAGACGATGATTCGGGAGCACATAGAGCGACTGATTCAAGCCAAAGAAAGAGGACAAAAAGACTCTTGAGGCGGCAAAAAATTTCACGGAGAGACAGCCTCCGGGTTGATTTTTTGTCGGTTGAGTTTATGAGGAAAAAGGCGGCTGCTCGTGTAGAGTGGCCGCTGTTTCTTTGTCTAGCGTTTGGAGAGAAGGCAAATGAGTGAACGTGAGCTGCCAAAGTCTTATGAGCCCCGTCAAGTGGAAGAGCGTTGGTATGGCCGGTGGTTGGAGAAGGAATTTTTTTGCGCACAAGCCAACTCAGACAAGCCGCCCTATTGCATTGTGTTGCCTCCGCCGAATGTGACGGGTTTTTTACACCTTGGGCACGCGCTGACGGCGACGCTGGAGGACATTTTGAGTCGCCACAAACGCATGAAGGGCTACAATGTGTTGTGGCTTCCCGGCATCGATCATGCAGGCATTGCAACGCAGACAGTCGTGGAGCGCGAGCTCAAAAAAAACGAAAACCTGACAAAATTCGACTTGGGAAGAGAAAAGTTTTTAGAGCGCGTATGGCAATGGAAAGAGGCCTCCGGCAACCACATTGCCAAGCAACACAAAATGCTGGGCGCTTCTTTGGACTGGAGCCGGGAGCGCTTCACCTTGGATGAAGGCTCCTCGGTTGCGGTACGCGAAGCCTTCGTCCGGCTTTATGAAGAAGGGCTGATTTACCGCGCGCAGAAGCTGATTAACTGGGACCCCTCCCTGCGCACAGCCATTTCGGACTTGGAAGTTGAGCACGAGGAGTGCGACGGTTTGCTGTGGCACATTGCATACCCCGTCAAAGACAGCCAGGAGCGCCTGGTGGTGGCAACGACACGTCCCGAAACTTTGCTGGGCGACGTGGCTGTGGCCGTTCACCCGGAGGACGAGCGCTTCGCGCATTTGATTGGCAAGACTTTGTTGTTGCCTTTGCTGAACAGAGAAATTCCCGTCATTGCGGATGCACAGTGGGTGAGCAAAGAGTTTGGGACAGGGGCGGTGAAGGTGACGCCTGCGCACGACCACACCGACTACCTCATTGGCCAAAAGCACGGCTTGCCGGCCATTTCCATTTTTGACGAAGCCGCACGCACCAACGAGAATGCAGGCCCCTATGCCGGCATGGACAGGTTTGAAGCGCGCAAAAAAGTGGTGGCCGACTTGGTGGCACAGGGGCTTTTGGTGAAAGAGGAGCCCTATCGCCTGTCTCTGGCGGTGAGCCAGCGCACGGGCGTCCCCGTGGAGCCGCGTTTGTGCCTGCAATGGTTTGTGAAGACAGAGCCTTTGGCAAAAGCCGCCATAGAAGCTGTTGAAACCGGGCGAACGCAGTTTTTTCCGGAGGGTTGGACCAACACATTTTATGCGTGGATGCGCAACATTCACGATTGGTGCATCAGCCGGCAACTGTGGTGGGGCCACCAAATTCCCGCCTGGTACCCTCTGGACTCAAGCCCCAAACTCGCCGATGGAAGCATTGACTTTGAGCGCGCAACCCCCGTGGTGAGCCGCGAAAACCCCGGCGTGACAGAAGACAACCCTTCGGGGAATTGGGTGCAGGACGCGGACGTATTGGACACATGGTTTTCTTCCGGCCTGTGGCCTTTTTCCACCTTGGGGTGGCCAAACCAAACCCAAGAGTTAAAAACTTTCTACCCCAATGCGGTGATGGAGACGGGACACGACATTCTCTTTTTCTGGGTGGCCCGGATGATGATGTTGGGCATTCACTTCATGAAAGAGGTGCCTTTCTCGAAAGTATATTTGCATGCGATGATTCGCGACGAGAAGGGGGAGAAGATGTCGAAGGTGAAGGGGAATGTGATAGACCCTCTCCTCCTCATTCAAGGTGCCCGGGCCGAAGAGCTTCCGCGCTCCATTCGCTCGAAGTTTCCCCAGGGAGTGGCGCCCATGGGTGCGGATGCCTTGCGGTTTACGCTGGCTTCCTTGACGCAGCAAGGCAGAGAGATTCGCTTGTCGGTTGAGCGCGTCAACGGCTACCGGGCCTTTTGCAACAAACTCTATAACGCGGCCCGTTTCGCTTTGATGAATTTTGGCGAATTTGAATTTGAAAGCCTGCCGCCTCCTAAGGCGCTTTCGCTGGCCGACAGGTGGATGTTGTCGCGCCTTAACCGTCTGATAGAGACGGTGGACAACGGCATTGAGAATTTCCATTTCTCTGAAGTCGCCATGGCCCTCTACCATTTTGCGTGGAGAGAGTTTTGCGACTGGTACATTGAATTCTCCAAGAGCACTTTGGGCGGAGACGACGCTTCCGCCAAGCGCGCAACGTGCGCCTGCCTTGCCTGGGGGTTAGATCTGCTTTTGCGTTTGCTGCACCCTTTCATGCCCTTCATTACCGAGGAGATTTGGCAAATGCTGCCGATGCGGCGCGAGGAAGCCTCCTTGTGTGTGGCCCCTTTCCCCAAGCCTGACAGCCGCTATGTGGATGAGGCTGCTGAGCTTGAAATGAATGTCGTCATGGCCTTGGTGGAAGCTGTCCGCTCCATTCGGGGAGAAAACAACATTCCTCCCTCGACAAAAATAAGGGCCATTGTGCAAACCGACGACTTGGCAAAGCGGGTTTTGCTTGAAAAGCAGTCCTCCCTGGTTGCCTTGCTTGCAGGCCTTTTTCAGCTGAGCGTTCAGCCTTTGGGAGAAAAACCCAAATGCGCGGGGGTGGATTTTTGCATGGGGATGGAGGTTTTTGTTCCCCTCGAAGGCATTGTCAATTTTCAAGAGGAGCGCCTTCGCATTCAAAAGGAAATGTCCAAAATAGAAGAGGACTTGATTGGGCTTTTCAGGAAGCTGGAAAACCCCCAGTTTGTTGAGCGCGCCCCGCAGGAGGTGGTTGAAAAAGACAAAGCACGCATTGAAGAGCTGCGCGTGAAACTCAAAAAAATGGGGGAGCATTTGCAACGCCTTTTTGGGGAGGAGGAGGGTGCGAAAAGCGCCGAACAAGGCAAAGCAGATGAAGAAGTCGAAGGAAGGGCATTGGAGGCCGAAGCTTTTTCGTCCCCCATGTCCATACTCGAAGAAAACGTATTCATACTCGAAGAGGAGGGTGCCCCCATGCCGAACAAAGAGACGGACATTCAGACGCCCATAAAAACTCCAAAGCCTGCCAGAAAGACGGCAAAGCCCAAACCCAGACGAAAGAAACTTTCCAAGCCCGAAAGCCCCAAAAAAGGCGCGCCTTCTCAAAAAACGAAAGCCCAAAAAGCAACTCAAAAAGCCATGTCACCCACAAAAAAAACAGCTTCGAAAAAAGCAACGCCACAACAAACCAAGGCAGGGACTGCAAAGACAAAAGCAGCAGCGAAGGCAAAGAAAAAGCCCGAGGCTGCTGTGCAGGAAAAGACAAACGTGGAGTCGCCTGCGCGCAGCGTAAGCCAAAGCCGCGGCACAAAACCCACAAAGAGGAAAGCCAGAAACAGGCCGGGTGTTTCTGCAAAAGTCAAAAAGGTTTCTGCTGTCTCCAAAAAAACAGTCGGAAGCGTTTCAAAAAAACAACTCAAACCTGCCAGCAAGAAAGTTGCGCAACCGGCTTTCAAGTCAGGCAAAGTCCGCAGCTCAAAGACGCGCGCTTCGAAACCTGTATTCAGAAAAGCAGCCAAGAAAAATTCGACTCGGAGAAGATGAAATGCCCCGTGGTTTTTTAGAGCGCCTGTTGCAGTTGGCCTATGATGAGGATTTGGGCGCCGCCGGCGACATTACCACCCTGGCACTGGTGCCTGAGCATGTGCAAGGGGAAGGCGAGTTGATTGCCAAAGAGGCTTTGGTGTTTTCTGGCGCCGAAGTTTTTTGCAAGGCCTTTGCGCATGTGGATGAGCGCACCCAGGTGAGCATGTTGGTTGCAGATGGCCAGGCCTGCGAAGAGGGTACCTGCCTTGCGCGCTTGAAAGGCCCCATGCGCGCCTTGCTGATTGCGGAACGGACGGCGCTGAATATTGTCCAACGCACCTCCGGCATGGCAACCTTCGCCTCCCAGGTGCACAAGGCCATTGGCGGGACAAAGCTTCGCGTGGTGGACACGCGCAAAACCTCGCCGGGTTTGCGCATGCTTTCCAAGCAAGCTGTGCGCCAGGGTGGATTGCACAACCATCGCTTCGGCCTTTTTGATGGTGTGCTGATTAAGGACAACCACCTTGCTGCGCTGAAGGGAAACATTCGAGAGGCTGTTTTGAAGGCCAGGCAGGCGACGCACGGCCTTTTGAAAATAGAAGTGGAAGTAAGCAGCTTAGAGGGGCTGCAGGAGGCCATTGCCGCGGGGGCGGAGGTGGTGATGCTCGACAACATGGCGGACGAGGAGATAGCGAAGGCGGTGGAGGTGGCGGCAGGGCGGGTACTTCTGGAAGTGTCCGGCAAGGTGAATGTGGAGAGGCTTTCACGGCTTGCCGCATTGGGTGTCGACTGGGTATCCATGGGAGCGCTGACGCACTCAGCAAGGGCGGTGGACATGTCGTTAAACTTCAGGCCTATTCCCCAGGAGAGCCATGACTTACCCCGTGAGACGTTCTGAGCTTATTTGCCCCGGCCACTCCATGAAGATGATGGAGAAGGCGGCCTCTTCGGATGCGGATGAGGTTATTTTCGACTTGGAAGACGCGTGTGCCTTGTCACAAAAAGCCAAGGCGCGCCAGGAAGTCGCCCGGGCATTGGGAGAGCTCAGCTTTAGCGGCAACAAGTTGCGTGCATTTCGCGTCAACGCCGTGGACACACCGTTTTGTTTCAAAGACGTCTGGGAAGTGCTGCAGTCGGCAGGCAAAAACGTGGACGTCATTGTGTTGCCCAAGGTGAACCAAGCTGCGGACATTCATTTTCTGTGCAGGCTGCTGAGCCAGATAGAAGCCGACGTGGGGCTTGTGCGCGGCAAAATTCAAGTGGAAGCGCAAATTGAAACCGCGCTGGGCCTCCACAACGCCTATGAGATTGCGAAGGCCTCGCCCCGCGTATGCTCTCTCATTTTTGGCGTCGCAGACTTCGCCGGCGACTGGGGTGCCCGCGACTTCAAAGAAGACGCTCAGCGCCTGTTTTATTTCCCTCGCGCACACATGTTGAATGCCGCGCGGGCTGCGGGCGTTGACGCCATTGACGCGGTGACGGTGCAATTTCGCGACACCGCATTGGTTGCGCACGAGTCCCAAGAAGCGGCGAAGATGGGATATGACGGGAAGTGGGCCATACACCCCAGTCAGCTTGCGCCCATTCACGAGGCTTTCACCCCCTCTCAAGAAGAGTTGGAGCGGGCGCGCTCCATTATTGAGGCCTACCGCCGGGCAGACATTCACCAAGGCATGGGCGCCATTGTTGTGGGTGACGAAATGGTGGATGCCGCCACCCTCAAAGTGGAAGCGAAGAAGCTGGCCATTTGGGAGAAGATTTCGGCCGCGGAGAAGGCCCCTTAATTTTTCGTTGAAAGTCAGCTTTTGTTTTTGAAAGGCACAGCATGCGTTTGTTATTCCCCTTCACCGCCTGGTGTCCCCCGGCGAATTTGGCCGCCCGCGTGGCCGCCCCTCCCTATGACGTCATTAACCGCGAGGAAGCCACACGCTTGCGGCAAGACAACGCCCACAGCTACGTGCGCTTAAGCCGCCCCGAAGTGGACTTGCCTTGGGAAGTGGACGAGCATTCCGAAAAAGCCCATGCGAAGGGGCGCGAAAATTTCGAGTTGTTTGAGAGGGAAGGGTGGCTGGTCGCCGACAAACAACCCAGCCTCTATGCCTATGAGCAGTCCCTTGAAGGCCATTGCCAGCTGGGCCTTGTGGGCTGTTTCAGCGTGGAGGCCTATGAGAGCGGCCGCATTAAGCGCCACGAGTTGACGCGCAAAGACAAGGAAGATGACCGCACCCGGCACATTGAGGTGCTGGGCGCGCACGATGAGCCTGTCTTTTTGGCCTTTCGCGACGACGCGACAATTTCTGCGGCCATGCAGAAAGTGGCGCACATGCCGCCGCGCATTTCCTTTGTTTCTGAAGACGGCGTGCGGCACCGTTTCTGGAATGTCCCCGCCGACGTGGAGCTGCAGCTTCTGGAAGCATTTGAGCGCCTGGAATGCCTCTATATTGCCGATGGCCACCACCGCTCCGCAGCCGCATGGCGTGTGCACCAATTGAGAAAGCAAGAAGGCATTCCCGGCGAGCACGACGTGTTTATGGCCGTCGCCTTCCCCGACAGCCACCTGAAAATTTTGCCCTATAACCGCCTTGTGCTTCTCCCCGAGGGCCTCTTGCCGGAGCAGCTGCTTCAGAAACTTTTGAAGTCCTTTCACCTGCGCGCGGATGGAAAGAAACAGCCTGAGCAGAAGGCTTCTTTTTGCATGTTGCTGTTGGGGCAGTGGTGGAGTTTGCAACTTCGAGAAGGGGCATTGCGAGGCCTCGTGGAGAGTTTGGACGTGTCCATTTTGCAAGAGGAGGTTTTGGCCCCCTTGTTGGGCATTGCGGACCCACGCTCGGACATGCGCATTCAATTTATAGGGGGGCATTCCAGCATAGAAAAAATGGAAGCGGCGGTGGCCTCCAACCCCCGGCAGGTGGCCTTCAGTCTTTTTCCCACGCAGATGAGGGAGTTGTTTGAAGTGTCGGATGCGGGCTTGTTGATGCCGCCCAAGTCCACGTGGTTTGAGCCCAAGCTGCGCAGCGGACTTTTTTCTCACAAGTTTTAAGGAAACACGCATGCGAAAAATAAACTTCAACGCAGGCCCTTCGGCGATGCCTTTGCCGGCTTTGGAATGGGCGCAAAAAGAGCTGCTCAATTTTGAAGGCACCGGCATGTCCATTATGGAGCACTCGCACCGCGGAAAAGACTTTATGCGCGTGCACGAAGAGGCCAAGGCATTGCTTCGCGAGTTGATGGAAATTCCCTCTACGCACGAGGTGCTGTTGATGCAGGGGGGGGCGTCCTTGCAGTTTGCATTGGTGCCGATGAATTTTCTGAAGGAGGGGAGGGGGGCCGACTATGTGGTAACAGGCACCTGGGGGAAGAAGGCCCTGGAGGAGGCCCAGAGGGTGGGGGGGGCGCGCGCCGTATGGAATGAAACGGATGCGCAAGGCCGCTACGTGCGCGTGCCCAAGCAGTCCGAAGTTTCTTTTGACGCGCGCGCTTGCTATGTGCACACGACGTCCAACAACACTTTGTACGGCTCTCAATATTGGGAATTTTTGGACACCGGCAAGCTGTGGCAGGTTTGCGACATGTCCTCGGACATTTTGTCGCGCAAGGTGGAGGTGTCCAAGTTTGGCCTCATTTATGCGGGGGCGCAAAAAAACCTAGGCCCCGCCGGCCTGGTGGTGGTGGTGGTGCACAAGGCATTTTTGGAGGAGGCCACCCAGCAGCTTCCGCTCATTTTGCGCTATGCCACTTTTGCGGAGCACGACAGCCTCCTCAACACGCCCCCCACCTTTGGTGTGTATATGCTGCGCAACTGCCTGCGTTGGTTAAAGGCCGAGGGCGGCGTGTCCGCCATGGCTGTGCGCAATGAGAAGAAGGCAAAAACGCTCTATGCCGTTTTGGATGAGCTTCCTGACTTTTATATAGCGCCTGTTGAGAAGGAAAGTCGCTCGCACATGAATGTGGTGTTTCACCTGAAAAACCCGGCCCTGGACGAAGCCTTCGTGAAGGGTGCGGCCGCAGAAAACATAGCGGGGGTGAAGGGCCACCGCTCCACAGGCGGCATGCGCGCCAGCATTTACAACGCCGTGAGTCCAGAAGACACAGAAGTGTTGGCCGACTTCATGCGGCGCTTCGCCCGCTGAATGCAGTTTGACGTTGACGAAGACGAGTGCTTCCAATAGACCGTCAAAAGTTGAACAGACCGGTTTCAATTTGGCATGAGGTCGAGGCGGGCGAGGATTCCGCGATGGGAGTGCACTTAAGTGCATGACCTGAGCGGAACCGGAGCCCAACGAAGAGATCATGTCAAAGTGGAAGCGGTCGGTAGATTGGCCCTGTCGTCTAGAGGCCTAGGACGGTGCCCTCTCACGGCACAAACTCGGGTTCGAATCCCGGCAGGGTCATGTTTTTAAAGTCTATTGAAGTCCACCGAAGTCCATCAAAGTCTAAAAAGCTTTGTTGGACTTTGGCTTTTGAGGGGTTTTGAGTCCACCAAAGTCTATGAAAGTCCACCGGAGTCCACCGGAAGCTAAGGCCTTTATGGGTCAAAATTGTGTCAAAACTGCACCAGAGGGTGCTTTTTTGGCGTTTTGACCCATTGGCCAAGGGGAAAGCCTGTGGTTTCAAGCACAACTTACGACGGGAGCTCATTTCTTCTCTCCGACCGAAAAGCTTTCTGGCTTCGAACGACTGTATGTCCCCCCTGTCATGACGTTCTCTCGAGCTTTCATGCACTGTTCAAGTCGCCCGTCTCGTTTTTTGCCTTCTGGTAAAGAATTTAAGTGCTCAGGCTTGCAGTTCTCTTCAAAGAATGTGCGTGCCTCCTTGTAAAGCTCCTCTTTGGTTATGGGTTTTTCCTCCGTCGTGGATTTTTCCTTGGCCTTCTCGCCGCATCCAAAGAGCAGAACCAACGGCAGAATCAATAATGCTAAGAGTTTCATTTTTTCCCCCGCTGGATGAAGTCTATTCCGGAAGACGTTTGAGGGTATTTTGGCCCATCGACAACGAACTGGCAAGCTCGTCCAGATAGTTGGCCCACGCCTGCATTAATTGGCGGCGCTCCTCCATGTACTGCGCTCTATTGTAGATGGCCCGGATTTTGTCAGCCCCCTTGTGAGCGAGCTGCGTCTCTATGACGTCAGGACGATGCCCAAGCTCGTTTAACAAGGTCGAAGCCATGGCTCGAAATCCATGGGCTGTCATTTGCTGCCCTGTATAGCCCATACACCTGAGGGCTGCATTCATGGCATTGTTGGACAGAGGACGGTCGCCTTTTCGCGGGCTCGGGAAAATATAAAGCCCTCGCCCAGTGAATGGGCGAAGGCGCTCCAGAACCTTGGCAGCTTGCCTAGACATGGGGACAGTGTGTTCGACGCGCATTTTCATCTTGTGCTCAGGAATTACCCACTCGCTTTTTTCTATGTCAATTTCGTCCCATTCCGCGTGCCTTACTTCGCCTGGCCGGCAGAATGTGAGCGCCGCAAATTTGAGGGCAGAGCGAACGACTTCAGACCCCTTATAGTCCTCTATGGCGCGCATGAGCCCACCAACCTCTGCTGGCTTGGTCAAGGCAGCAAACTTGCCTTTTGCATATGGCACGAGGGCTCCCCGCAAGTCTCTGCACGGGTCGGATTCTGCGGCGCCAATCGCCACAGCATATCTAAAAACCTGAGAGCAAATGCCCATGACTCGCCTCGCAGTTTCAAAGGCCTTGCGCTGCTCTATTCGCCGAAGAATTGCCAAAACATCCGTTGGCTTGATTGATTTTATTGGAGCGTCTCCAATGACAGGAAGCACGTCGAGAGCAAGTCTGCTTTGAATTGTTTTGATAGTGTCCTCTTCAGAGATGTTGCGCTGATTTTCGATAAGCTCCGCTACAACGTCTCCGAACGTTATCGGTTTTTTGTCAGCGTGCTTCTTGTGTTGTGCAGGATTGAATCCATCTCGAAGCAAACCACGCAGCCTTTCACATTGTTCACGCGCTTCTCTGATGGAGGTACTTGGCCAAGCACCGAGGCTAAGTCTGTTTTCTTTCCCAAAAGAACTGTATCTCCAATACCAGCGCTTAGAGCCCGATTTGCTCACTTCAAGATAGAGCCCGTTTCCATCATTGAATCGCTCAATCCTTCCCTTTGGCTTAATGGACTTAACTTTCAGCTCCGTAAGCATCGCTTCCCCCATCAAAGCTGATTTGCGAGTTCAGCGAGTTCGGTTTTTGACCAACGTACAGAGCGAGTGCCAAAAAGTTTTTTCCCCTTTGGGATGACGCCTCGTTTTATCAAGTTATAAAAAGTCGCCCTGCTCATGCCGCCCAAAACTTTGGTGGCTTCCTCCCAGCAAATAAGGCCCGCGTCATCTTGTGGGCCTCTATTGCCAACCCAAGCAATCGCTTTCTCATCCACAGATTTTCCGTTGCCGTTCATCTCATTCCCCCGTAAGGGCAAAAACCAAGTTCAACAACAAGCACATGGTCAGAAAGTACACTAAATGTGTTCTGTTTGCAATGATAAAATGTGTTTCGCTTTTCGGTTATCACGTATGCATGTCACTCTTGGACCAGCAGGATATACGAAGATCAATGTTGAAAAAAATCATCGAAGAGATGTTCGGGAAGGATAGAAAAGCTCGGACAGCCTTCGCGCGCCGCATCAAGCGCAGCAAGAACCAAGTTTCGAATTGGCTTACGGGTGCAGCAATAATTGGCGATGGGATTGTGCGCCACATCGAGATCACACTTGAGCTGTATCAGGGTTATATTGATGGGCTTCCACCACCTAATATATTAATAAAAGGCAGTAAGGATAAGTTAAAAGTAGGGGTATTCAGAGATGTACCCCTCTTGGGCGTGCTCCAACAGAAAGGGCCGGGGAGGTGGGAAATGAAGAAGAAAGAAAACGGGGGATTCGTAAAATATCCTTCAGACGGAGAAACTGCTTACGCCTTGCAAGTGCCAGGAGTCGAGTTGTACCCACGGGCAAAACCCGGTGATTTTCTCATTGCAAAGACCAATATCGCTCCTCAGCCTGGCAACGATGTCGTTGTCAATTTCAAGTCTGGCGAAGTTGCCTTAGCCGAGCTGCGATATCTCCAAAATGATAATGTATGCCTGGGTTCCATGGTGGGCGGATCAGAAATTATTACCATTCCCATGGATACAGTCGAGTCTATTCATCGCATTGTTGCAACCGTAGCCCACGATCAGTTCTACGAACCGAACGAATAACAAATTTTACGGAATGACCCAGATGCAGACTCAAAATTTCAAAAAGAACACTTTTTGTGTTGATTAAAAAAACACATTAAGTATTCTTGCGGCATGACAACGAATGACCATTCGGTGACAAAAGAGGAGCTGCAAGCGTTCCTGAAACCACTCCCGACGCGAAAAATTATTTCTGAACAGACGGGGATGAGCCGACGCTATCTTTACATGGTTTCGCGGGGGGAGAGATGGATTCCCGTCCGGCATGCTCCCGCTTTTGAAACTGCCACGAACGGACTTTTCTCCCGCAAAAGACTGTTTCCGGAACACTGGCAAAAGTGGTGGCCGGAGCTGGCTCTGGCTGAAAATGCCGACAGAGGTGCAGCATGACTCTCGAAAAAAATTTATTGCAGCTCAAGCGTAGAACCACACTCCACTCAGGTTTCATCAGACAGTGGCCCTTAAGCTCGTTTGGGTTGCCGCTTTCAGTTGGGTCGCCGAGCGACCTGTTCCAAGAAGAAATTTCGTTTGAGTATATGCAACAAGTTTTTGGAATCATGCAGCGGACGCACTGGTACACTTACTTGCTGAGCACCAGTTGCGCAGAGCGTCTTGAGGAGCTTGCGCCTGCACTACCTTGGCCGGCAAATGTTTGGATGGGTGTTACGGTCGAAGTTGCGGAGCACAAGCAGCGCATTGATTGCCTCCGGCGAATTGGGGCTGCGTTTAAGTTCGTTTCGTTCGAGCCACTGATTGGCGATATCGGAACGCTAAATTTAGACGGTATCGATTGGGTGACTATTGGCGGAGAGATTGGTGCCAATGCCAGACCCATGGCGTATCGCTGGGTGCAGAATATTTTTTGCCAATGCGCGGGAGATTGGCGAGGGGGGCCAGATGTTCCAGTCCACTTCAGCCGGTGGGGCGAATGGCTGTCACATCGGCTTCTGCATCAGCATCAGCTGCCTACCCGAAAAACGGAAGTTCAGATTATTCAAAATGCAGGCCCCGACGAAATAGAAGTCATGTTTCGTGTGGGGAAAGCAAGAGCTGCTGGCACTTTATGCCCATGTACTGCTTACCATCCACAGTTTCCTAAGACTCTTGTGTGCAAGGGGGAAAAGTATGCATCCAAAAACGTTTAGAGTTTGGTGGGCATATCTTGGTTACACGGAGGAAATCGAAGCACATACAGCCGAAGAAGCTGCGGAGGAATACTGCGAAGACGCCTTCGATTCAAACCCGAGTTTGAAATCAAAATTCCCAGCGAATGTTTCCGTTCTGCGGCCAGACGGAAAAATTGAAAAAGTTTTGGTGGGGCACAAATCTGATTTCTTTTCGATTGAGTCAGTCGTGGTGCAACCATGATTCTAAATCGAGAGGCTTTTGCCGATGAGGGCAGCGTATGAATTATTACCCGATGCATATCGGAGATTATGCCAGTCACACAGCTCATTTGTCGTGCCTAGAAGACTTGGCCTATAGACGTCTGATCGACCTATACTACACAATGGAGAAGCCACTTCCGGAAAGCGTTACCGAGTGCGCGCGCAAAATCCGGATGCGAGAACACGAAAGCGATGTCAAAACTGTTCTCGAAGAGTTTTTCGTGCTCACGCGTGAAGGCTGGACAAATCGGCGCTGTGAATACGAAATTGAAAAAGCGAGCGCCAAAAGAGAGAAAGCCAGGGATTCTGCACAAAGGCGATGGGGTGGCCGGAGAGAATCAAATAGAGCGGAACCATGCGAAGGCAACGCGGAACAAAGCGAGTCGCAGTGCATAGTCGAGGATTCCGGTGATGCGAACGCATTACAAACGCAATACGATATTCAATGCCTTGGCAATGCGACACCAGAAGATCCGCAACACCTTTTTGATGCGAACGCAATACCAATGCAATACCAGTGCAATGCTCCCAATCCCAATCCCAATCCCAATCCCAATGTCCCCCCTATAGTGCCCCCCCAAGGGGGGAAAGAATCTGATGCCAACACTATGCGAATTTCGTGCGAACGCAATGCGAACGCAATACAGACGCGATGCAAGAACGGCGCAGACCTAACGCAAACGCACAGCGAGCGGAATGCCAATCCGTTGGCGCGACAGAGGAAGACCACTCCCAAAAAACCGGTTGAGCCCAAAACCAAAAACTACCGAAAAGGATTGGAGGGCCTTGATGTCGCCTAGTGGAGAGTATGAGTGCTACAGGCACGGCAACTACCCGACACATCTGCATGATTGCCCCAAATGCGAAGAGGCCGAGCAAACCGAGCGTTTGGCACGAGCTAGAATCCCAAAGAGATATGCCCAAAAGAACATTAATGACTACAAAGTTTCAACGGCTGCACAAAAAAACTCCCTCAGGATTGCACAATATTTCATTGAAAATTTTGAAGGTGAAGTGCAGCAGTTTGGGAAAATGTTGGTCTTTTTGGGTGAGCCCGGAACAGGCAAAACCTTACTGGCAACGCTGATTTTGCAGGCAATTGCCCCCAAGCATGGTGGGCTTTATACAGAAGCTTCAGAAATAATCCAATCTGTGAGGAGGAGCTGGCGGAAAGAATCCTTAGTAACGGAGGGGGAAGTCATCAAATACTATGTCAACCAGACATTGCTTGTCATAGATGAAATCGGCGCACAATACTGCACCGCGGGAGAGCAACTCATTTTGGAGAGTGTGCTTGGTTTGCGTTACGCGCACCTTATGCCTACCATTCTTTTAACAAACAACACGTATGAAGAGCTCGAAACTATAATTCTTGGTGAAAAGATTATCGACAGGCTAAACGAGATCGCAGTGTGGGTGCCTTTTGATTGGGAAAGCTTTAGGCAACCTGCGGCAGCCCACTCAGTGCAAAATGCACAAGTTATATCCATGCCCAGGAGGCGAAAATGAATGAAGCGCCTGCATTTACAGAAGAAAATGAGATGAAAAGTAACTTTTCTCAGTCCAAGAAATTACGGTTATCGGTTTTAGTGCCAATTTGTTTGTTATCGTTTCTTGCTGGTACTGCCATTGCTAACGCAATTTATGATAGAACGAACCCAGGCTATGAGCTTTTTGAAGCTATATTTATTAGCCCTTGGTACACTACATTTTTCGTAGTGGGTGTTCTGACTACCGTCTGTTTGGCTATTCTCATGTTGCCAATGGTTTTTAATTTTAATATTGGCAGCTTTACCAAAACACTTTGTATATGGATTGTATCTATTACAATAGCTTTCAATGCAGGACTGACATTATTCACAGTGTACCGTGATTCCACGTATGTTTACGTGGAACCTCCAGAGGGATTTACGTTGGAGGAATTTCTTGAATTTAGAGCAAGAGGTGGTGCTCAGTGAAACTGACATCTATTCATTTGGAAAAGCTACCGACAACAAGGAAAAACAAGATGAGTGAACCAACTGCATATACAGAAGAAGAATTGCTAGAGATGTTTATACTCAACACTCGCGCCATAGCAATAGAGTGGAGCAAAACCCCCGACCTAAGCCCAATCGACAGGTGCAACGGCGTAGTATCCTCAATCCTTTCTTTGTTGGATGGAAAAACAGTTGACTTCCCAGCTTGCGATTTGTTGCCGAGGCCGCACGAAGAGGACAAGGCCTATTGCATAGAGAATGGGCTGCGCTGGGTCAAGGAGGGCACGACGTTAAGCTTCTGGCTGCACGAAGAATATGGGAAGCGGGTGGATGCGTGGGGAAGGTTGAATGATGAGCGAGGTTATGATTGACTTCATATTTGAAAACACGAAGGTGCTGTGATGGATAATTTCTTTGACGGCATTGCCAGAATGATTGAACAGGCGCGGGCCTATGTGGGCCGAACCGCTGATTTGGCGATGTGTGTCACCTATTTTGAGATTGGACGCCAGATTGTCGAACAGGAGCAGGATGGGAAAGCGCGGGCCGAATATGGGCGAGGACTACTGAAGGCATTGTCGGAATACCTCGGCAAGCGTTTTGGCAAGGGGTTTTCTGAAGCGAACCTGAAAAGCTTCAGAAAATTTTACCAAATCTATTCACCAGCCATTCGGCAGACATTGCCTGCCGAATTTAAAAGCATTGAGGCAATCCAAATTCGGCAGACAATGTCTGCCGAATTGAACCCGTTCAAATTGAGTTGGTCACACTACCAAATTTTAATGCGAATCCAAAATGAACAGGAGCGTAAATTTTATGAAATTGAAGCGACGAATCAGCAGTGGACGGTGCGGCAGCTTCAACGGCAATATGGCAGCAGCCTGTATGAAAGGCTTGCCTTGTCGCGCAACAAGGACGAGGTGGTGCGGCTTGCCAACGAAGGACAGAAGCTTGAAAAGCCAAGCGATCTTCTGAAAAGCCCGCTCATTCTGGAATTTCTTGGCATGGAGGAAAAAGCGGCATATTCCGAGTCGGACCTGGAATCTGCAATTATCTCGAAGCTGCAAAAATTTCTCTTGGAGCTTGGCAAAGGCTTTCTGTTCGAGGCCCGGCAAAAGCGTTTTAGTTTCAACGAAAAATCCTTTTTTGTTGACCTCGTTTTCTATAACAGGCTGCTCCAGTGCTATGTCGTCATCGACTTGAAAACAGATGAATTGAAGCACCAGGACTTGGGGCAAATGCAGATGTACGTTAATTATTTTGACCGCCATGTCAAAGCTGTGCACGAAAAGCCGACTATAGGCATATTGCTTTGCAAAGAGAAAAACGACAGCGTAGTTGAGCTGACCCTGCCAGAAAACGCCAATATTTATGCTTCCGAATATAGCCTGTACCTACCCGACAAAGCGTTGTTGCAACAAAAATTGGCGGAATGGGCCGAAGAGTTTGAAGAAGCCTTTTCAGAAAACGGAGATTCATAGTTCTCACCCAAAATAAAAGGGGGTTATATCGTTCCCCACAACACCATTGCCGCCGCCAAAATGGTTATGCTGGCCGCCACTATGTTCATTATGGCGATTCGTTTGGTGGTCCGAATTGTGGTTAAAACCGCTTTGAACTCGAGTCGCAGTATTCCAGCCACGACTTCTGCACCTTCGCGCATGTTCTTCGCCATAGTTTCTTGGCTGGCCGTTAATGCCGCGCCGAGAATTCTTCCTGCTTTTTCCTTGGCGTCCTCATTTAATCTATGAGAAATATTTTCCAGCTCTTCCTTAAATTTATTCAAGAGTTCCATTTGGTTGGCTGCACTGTCTCTCAACAACATCTCATTGATTGTGTGCAGCACCATAATTGGGTCATCAAGCCCAATGAGAATGCCATGCTTGGCAACAACTTCTTGAATGATTTCTTTCATTTTATCGTCGTTCATTACAGCACCATTGCGCTATCAAGTTGAGAGAAAAGCTGAGTTTTTATCACTTTTAATCTCTGCCGTGTCATAATGGTGAGCGACGCATCATTTAAGGCTTCGTCGAAAGTTTTGCGTTCTTGCAGCATGTCTGAAAAATCGCGGCCATAAGTGTCCATTTTAAATGCTGGGATTTGAACGATGGCTGCCACGCGCTCCTTGTGGGTCAAATATGCCTTCATATGCTCAAAATTCTTGCCATTAGTTTCTATCGCACCCCAGTATGGATTGAGCCAGACGACGAACAGGCATTCTGGCGGAAATTGAGCAGCGAGGTGTGCAAATCCACTCACTGTGTCTATCAACGCCTGGCCGCCGGTGACAACAGTGTGCACCAGCAACTCGTGTCCCATTTCTTTAAATAATGCTGGCACATAGTTGCTGATTAAGTAGTGCGATAGTGGAACAAAACTAGAGGCTCCGTTGTCGACGATAACATCGCTTTGAGTTTTAGAAATCAGTTCAACCAATATATCAAAATTTCTGGTGTTAATTTCATCGCCCTCCATGATGTTTAGCCTACGTACCTGCAAGGCCTTGTAGCCCTCAAAAGTGCTGTTGACAGGATCTGTGTCAATGCAAAGTGGTTGTGGCCCTTTGTTGGTTAGGTATTGAGCAATGACCGCCGCGACCATCGATTTGCCGACGCCGCCTTTCCCCTGTAAAATCATATGAATAGTTGACATTAAAATAACTCCTCTGATGGTTTGGGTGTTGCACTAAATTTGAAACTGCTGATTTCAGTTGGGTTTTTAACGAGTTTGTCCCTTGCTTTTCCTTTGGCGTCCTCTTCTAATTTTTCGGTGAGATGCCGCTTGACGTATCGCGTGAAGGTTTCATAGCGACATTCAAGTTGCTTATTTTCTTGAAAAAACTTCCAAATAGTTTTTCTCGAAAAGCCCGCATCAAGAGCTTCTTTCACATTTTCTTTTACTGCCAAAAATGCGACTAAGTGTTTGTCCTGGTGCGAGTTTTTAGATTTTTGTTTTGTTACCCAGCTGCCCAGTTCTTTAGAGAAACTTTGTGCCCTTTGTGCCATGAATCAAGCATAGCATAGATTCGATATATCATGCAATAGCTGTTGCAATCATGGCGCATTTAAGTCGGCAGTCATAGCAATTATGGCGCATCAAAGGCAATTTATTGCAATAAATGCACTAAGAAACGCAATGAAAGCGCTATTGCATAAAATTGTTGAAAAATTCGATATAGCATTGTAGCGCTGTTGTTGCGGAGATGCGTCATGAACTGCGGGCAGGATGTGTGAAGTTAGCTAATCGGCAAGCCGATTATCTATTTTCACTTCTCCTTATTCGCACCTGCGGTGCTCAACGGAAATCCTGCTCTGCGAGGCTACAGGCATGAAGGGAAATGAAGGAGAAAAAGGTGCTAACATCCGAAGGCGGCAACAACACCTCCGCGTTCCTGTCTCACCCGAAGAGAAAAGGCTGATTGAAATGAACGCCAAAAGAGCAGGCATCAGCGTTGCTCGTTTCCTCCGTGAGGTTGGGCAAGGCTACGTTGTGAAAGGCATCTTAGATTATCAATATGTGCGCGAGCTTATCCGCATTAACGGCGACCTTGGACGCCTTGGTGGGTTATTCAAACTTTGGCTGACCAACGATGCCCGCACTGCCCATTTTGGCAAAGCTATGATTGATGGGCTTTTGGAGCGGATTAAAGCCACTCAAGACAAAATGAGCCAAATCATGGAGTCAATTGTGCGGCCAAAGGGGAGGGGAGGGCATGATTGTTAAGCATGTCGAAATGCGCTCAGCAGGCAAAAGCAGCTACGCGCGCCTGCTGGGCTATATCACCGATGCCCAAAACAAAAACCATCGGCTGGGGCAGGTGCGGACAACAAACTGTGAGGCCGCAACTTTGCGGGATGCCGCTACGGAGATATTGGCTACTCAATGCATGAATACTCGTGCCAGGAACGACAAAACCTATCATCTGATTGTCAGCTTTCGTGCCGGCGAGCAACCTGCTGCGGAGACATTGCGCACCATTGAGGAGCGCATTTGTGCTGGTTTGGGCTACGCGGAGCATCAGCGAATCAGTGCTGTCCACGAGGATACTGACAATCTGCATATCCATATCGCCATCAACAAAATTCACCCAGAACGCCACACGATGCACGAGCCGTACTACGACCACAAAGCGTTGGCCAAACTCGCTACCCGCCTGGAGCGAGAGTACAAACTTGAGAGAGACAACCATGAGCCACGCAAGCATAGTGCGGAATGTCGGGCGGCTGATATGGAACGTCATGCTGGCGTGGGGAGTTTGCTGGGCTGGATTAAGCGCGAGTGTTTGGGCGAACTCAAAGCGGCATCATCCTGGAAGGAGTTACACCAAGTTTTGCACGCAAACGGCCTAGAGTTGCGTCTGCGAGCCAACGGCTTTGTTTTTGAAGCTGGCAATGGGACAATGGTCAAGGCCAGCACCGTGGCCCGAGAACTTTCTAAAGCAAAGCTAGAGGCCAAATTCGGCCCATTTGAGGTTGCATTCAATCAACAAACCACAAGCGAACAACAAGCAGTTGTGAAACGACAATATGCCAAAGCACCTGTCAGCATGCGAATGGATACCACGGAGTTGTATGCTAAATACAAAACTGAGCAACAGGCATTAACCGCCGTGCGTGCAGCAGCCTTGAGACAAGCCGGGCAACGCAAGGCGCGGATGATTGAAGAGGCAAAGCGCTCTGGCCGTCTGCGGCGGGCAACCATCAAATTGATTGGCTCAGGCCACACAGAAAAGAAGTTGCTCTATGCCCAGGCCAGCAAGGCTTTGAGAGCGCGCGTGCAGGAGGCTGTCAAGCAATGCCAACAGGAGTGCCAGGTGCTTTATGAGGCACACAGCCGCCGCACCTGGTTTGATTGGCTCAAAAAAGAAGCCCTGCAAGGCAATGCGGAAGCATTGGACGCCTTGCGTGCCAACAAAGCGGCAAAAGGTTTGAAGGGCAACACCATCCAGGGTGAAGGGCAGGGTAAGCAGGGCCAAACACCCATTGTGGACAACATAACAAAAAAAGGTACCATTATTTTTCGTGCTGGCGCATCAGCCATACGCGATGATGGTCAAAAACTCCAAGTGTCGCGTGAGGCAAACGAGGAGGTTTTGAAAAGGGCTTTGCAATTGGCAATGGAGTGTTTTGGGAATCAAATCACTGTCAATGGCACGGCGGACTTCAAAGAACGAATTGTCCGGGTTGCCGTCGAATCTCAACTGCCGATTCGTTTTTCTGATGTGGGTCTGGAGCAAAAACGGTTGGAACACCAAAATCAAAAACGGACTGAGTCAAGCAAGAGAAGAAAGTTGGTAACGAGGTGAGAGTCCTTTTTTATGGCTGGAAAGCATGGTGCCTCCAAAAATAATTCGACATATCGGTTTTATATTGATATATCGAATTCATGCGGAAAGAACATATCGCAGGTCCCCCATCGCAAGCCATTTTGGGAACGCGAAGCAAATGGTGGATAGCCTATAGCGCTTCTTTGGTTGGCGGCCTTCAGGCTTCGACACAGGTTTTTGCACATAGATTCGGTTATCAGGATGCCCTTGGAGTGAGCTTTAGCCATTTGTACGCCCCATGGTCGATTTTGAATTGGGCGGCCAAATGGTACAACCTATACCCAATTGAGTTCACAAATGCTGGTAGCATAGGCTCGCTTGTTTTTGGCATTGGGTTGTTTGCCTTGTCGATTGCCAAAGCCGTTGCAAGGAACACTGGCAAGGCAAACAAATACTTACACGGCTCGGCCCGTTGGGCTGAAAAAAAAGACATTCAAAAAGCTGGGTTGTTGCCTCGCAAACGCAGCATACCACTACTCAA
>Ga0209737_10000061_pt1 | contig 94709 bp, 75 predicted proteins | sample TergutCu122P3_FD_187284 | JGI IMG/M metagenome (GOLD analysis project Ga0209737, IMG submission 187284) | Cubitermes ugandensis P3 segment gut microbial communities from Kakamega Forest, Kenya - Cu122 P3 (SPAdes) (version 2) | ecosystem: Host-associated > Arthropoda: Insects > Digestive system...
GAGCCGTTGCAAGAGCCGTGGCAGGAGCCGGAGCCGTCGCCGGAGCCGGAGCTGTCGCCGGAGCCGGAGCCGTAGCCGTTGCCGTTGCCGTTGCCGGAGCCGGAGCCGGAGCCGGAGCCGTAGCCTATAATATCTAACTTAAAATCTAATCCAAAGAATAAAATAGCCTCATCTATTAAATCCTTCCTTTTTGATATAAGGCTATTATTGGATTCTGAATTTATTCTTTCTAATAGATTACTTGGATTTCCATAGAAACATCCGGCTCTCAGGAATAGAATATTATCAGATGATAATGTCCATTCCCATTCCCTTGAAGTCCCTTTTTGGATTAGTTTTTTCATTTTATTGAAGTTTCCCTAATTGTAGAAAAAGCCTCATCGTTTGACTCTATTATTTCATAAACGTCATTCATATTTAGGATAACATTTACCGGAGAGCATATTTTTCCATTACTTACCCCGAAGTTAGCTACATCCGAAAGAGAAATACCTTTTTTTGCCGTCCAACTCCAAAGCCTGAAAGCTGTTGATAAGTACAGTCTATTTCCATCCATAGCGGTTACTATTCCGCTCCAATTTCCTGCGTAGTAACATCTAACTACGACTTTTTTGTTTAATAAGTTTTCCATGTTGGTAATATTTTAATTGTTTATATCCTTTTGCTCTTTGAATCTGACACATACGCTTTCATTTGTCACGTATTTATCCGTCAAGATACAATACAGACCTTCCCTGCTTAGAAACATATTCTTTTTGAATTTTGAGTAATCACAGACGATTCCATAAGCCTCTTTTTACTACTCTTTTCATAATATTAACCGTTTGACTTCAAGAAGTTCAATATCTCACTCTTAAAGAAATAATTTCCGATTCCTTTTTTATTGTGTGCCGGCAACCCTGCGGAAATAAGATGCCTAACACCCTGACTTGTCTTAACATTAAACATCCTCTTTATATCCTCAATATTAAGGACTTCATCGGTCTGTTTTTTAAGTTCATCGGCTACCAAGCTGGCTATTATTTTCCGGTCCATTGCTGTCATATAAGTATCACTAACTTATTGTCCTTTTTATTAAAATACTCAGCACAAAGTGATATATAACTTCCTTCGCACGTATCAATCACAACCTGCAACTCACCATCTTTATACTGTTTCAATTTTTCTATTAGCTCTCTAATTGTCATATCCGCTAAATTTACATCCAACACGTTATCATTGACATGCCCGGAATAAGACCAATTAAATGGATTACTTCATGTTTCAACGATTCTGTCAATATCCAATCGCATCTGATTAACTGTACTATGTTTACGATGTACGATATAATACCGTAAGCGATAAATGCAGCGAATAAAAGTAAGCATCCATTACTTCTTTCTTGTGTTTTTATATATTTCATACCTATTAGTTTATTAAAAAGGAAACCCCCTACAATCTCTGAGCCTTGCCGGGCACTCTTTGACTGTAAGGGATTTGCCTTATCTTGTTATCAAATTTTTAATTCCAACCGGCAAGTTGTTTGTTTTTTCAAAAATTAACCGTATATTTGCTTTCAAGTTTCAACCACGAATCTCTGTTCAAATAGGGACGGTTATTTTTTTGTCTTTGTTTGAGGCAAAAATAGATAATAGTTTTCTATTGTGCAAGTAAAATAGATAGTATTTTTTTATTCTAATGAAATATGTTTATATATGACTGAAATACAAAGAATTAAAAAAGTAGTTGATTGGCTAATTTTTATCGAATTTGCCAAAAATAATAGAGACTTAGCGAAAAAGTTAGGTTATAAGGAAACATACTTATCTCAAACATTAACCAGTCAAGTACCGTTGTCTGACAAGTTTATCTCAAAGTTATGTAGTTCAGATGATAGAATAAATGCAAATTGGATTTTATGCGGAGAAGGTAAAATGTTGAAAGACGGCGGGGAAGCCTCAGCGGACGGATATATACAAAAATCAAATATGTTTATTATGGAAACCACTACAATAAATGAGAGACTTCAACTACTAACGAAGGAATTAGGATATAAGAGCGTTAGGCAGTTTTCTATTAAAATAGGAATTGCGCAAACATCATTAAACGCCATATTTAACGGTGCAGAGCCAAAGTTCTCAACCCTAAACAAGATTTTGGAAGTTGAGCCGTCAATAAGCGCTGAATGGCTAATGACTGGTAAAGGCAGTATGTTAAAAAATAGTGAGAATCACACAATCATTAACAATGGGCACAAAAACACATCCATTGCCGGTTCCGGCAATCACAACAGTAATATTTCCGTTGGAAATATTACTGAATTATTAAAGGCTTCGGAGTCGAAGGATGAGCAAATAAGCCTGCTAATTGAGGAACTATCTAAACAGCGTGAGCAAATAGGAAAACTAATTGATAAGCTGATTAACTAATACCGATTTGATACCAAATATAAAATGATGTATGTATAAGCAAGATAGATAACAAGTTATCAGGATTTGACTAATCCCCTGCTGGGTTACGTTTTAAAGCGCTAATAATCTGATATTTAGATTATTGGCGTTTTTCCTTTTGTATTTTTGGCGACATTTTGGCGAGATAGTTAAAAATAAAGAAAATCCAATTTTTTTTTTCAAAAACAAAAAAAACACCCCGAAAAATTACTTTTCCAAAGTGCTTTTTTCAAAAATACATACTTTTATTTAGAGTTACCCTCTCAAAATTTTGTTTATATCAGACAACTTGTACTTGCGTTTTCCGCCAATGTCAATGGGGTGCAAATAATCTAACTGCGTATCCCAACGCCATAAAGTTGATAAATCCACATCGAGCATTTTTGCAGCTTGTTTGCGTGTGATGTACTGTTCGGGTTCTTCTACTTTTTCGTAAATTTCCCTTGCGCCGCTCGATAGATGATTGGCAAATGTCAATAATTGTTCGCCTGTTACCGAAACAGTAACATTTGGCTGTTGCAATAATTCTTGTAACATAATCTTTAAGAATTAAATTTTGTCGGCATTCAGAGGGTATCAATCTCGCCTGCCTCAAAAGGCTGATACATTCCTTTTGTTTTAATGACATATAAAATTCCCTGCAATGTTAATGCTACAAGATAATATGAATGATGGATATGACCGGATATGACGTGATAAGACCCAATAAGTCCTGATAACAGACAAAAAATAATCATTTTCTCTTCTAAAAAAACAAAAAAAATCAACAAAAGACAATTAACACTTGGTTTCGGTTGTCTTTTGTTGTTCCGTCAAACTCAACTACTTATTGCGTCTTATTCGGTCTTATCACGTCATATTCGGTCACAAGTGGTCAAATAAAGCACTCGTGTAAATCCAAATAACTTTTTTTGCAGAGTTTTTTAATAGTAAAATGAATAATACCGAAGAAAAATCATACCGCACAGGCGTATCGGAACTTGCCGCAAAGCTCGGTTACAATCACCTGAAAACCTTTTGGCGACGGGTTAATTCACTGCCTGTGCTGCAAACCGAACTCAAAGAAAGCGGTTACATCAAGGGACAAAAGGAGTTTACCCCCAAGCAAATGAAACTGATTTGCGACAGGATTGGTTATCCCGGATGATTATCAAACAGTAAACTCAACAAAAATGCCAAATGGCTCAACTTGTTGTGCAAAATATATAAAAACGGATACTACTGCAAAAGGGGTGCCTCGTATGTTTATATTCGCAGGAATATGGGTGTTAAAGGTGTTTTGAGTCGCAGATGAATCAGTAAACGGGTTGCTTAATAATGTGGTGCTAAACCGTGTATAAGTCGTTCGTTCTGACTTCCAAGTGTCCAACAATGCGTTATGCACAAGCCGCTGACGAGCGGAAAAAGGTTGGGATTAATTGCAAAACAATAAAAAAATGGCTCGACCAAACAAGACAGGGATAGACTATTTTCCCCTTGATGTCGATTTTTTCCTCAGTGACAAGTTGCAACTCATTGAGGGCGAGTTTGGCATGAAAGGCGGATACATTGCTATCAGGTTATTGTGCAAGATTTACAAAAACGGCTACTACTACAAATGGGGTGCCGACGAATGCCTGTTATTCGCCAAGAATATGGGTATTGAAGGCGTTTCGGCAAACAATGTAGACGAAGTTGTAAGAGGATTGCTTAGACGCGGTTTCTTTGACGAAACCGTGTTTAAGTCATTCGGTGTGCTGACTTCTAAGGGTATCCAGCGGCGTTATGTGCAAGCCACCGGCGAGCGGAGAGATGTTGAGGTTAATGAGAATTTTTGGCTCATTGAATTGCCGAAAAATGTGCCAAAAATAGTTATTCGACCGACAAACGGAGTTAATCGGTCGAATAACTCAATAAATCGGTCGAATAGTACACAAACTAAAGTAAAAGAAACTAAAGTAAATAATTTCTCTTTAGAGAGCGCGGCGCGTGAGATTTCAGAAAGAGAGAAAGAAATTTTTTTTGAAATTCTTTTTTTTGAAAAAGGCATAAAGGCGGCAAAGCCGGAAGTAGAGCGTTTCGTCAACCATTACCGATCAACCGGTTGGATAAACAAAAACGGCGTAGCAATACACGACCGATGCTCGTTATTGCGGAATTGGGATACGAAGGGGGCGGCGATTTTCCCGCTCGAATTTGTCAAAAAATGGCGCGAAATATACGACTTGTCGGCAAAACTAAACCCCGACAAAACGCCCGTTTTCAGCTTCATCTCCGAATTTTACGACATCCGGCAGACCGAAACAAATCTCATCTTCCAACTCTCCGAGAATCTCCGGATGCTCATTGAAAACAATCTCGACATCTTCCGCAACCCGTTGCGGAAAATCCTTGCGGGGAAAAAGTTGGGGTATGAAATCAAGTAAAAAATGGTGTATTTTTGACGGTTATATTGCATTTCGGCTGCGTTTTTACCTAAAAAAGAGGTGTTTTTTTGGGTGGTTATGGATATTTGAGTAATTTTGCGGGTGAGAAATTTTTCTGTTATGAGTTGGAAGGAAAAAGCGATTAAATATTTGAAAGATAGTTTGTATCCCATTGCTGCCGAATTGAATGAGATAGATTGGAAAAGCGGTTTGTCTTCCAAAACGGAGCGGTTGGCGCAGCATTTGTGCGCTTTTTCCAATTTGGATGGCGGAGGTTTTCTTGTTTTCGGAGTGGATAACGATGCAACTATGTTTTCGGTCACAAAAGAGCAAGCGGATGAAATAATCAGAACATTGGGAAATGTTGCTTTGAATAATTTATCTCAATCCATACAGATTCAGCATAATACGATAGAATATGAGGGGAATGCCTTGTTGTTTATTTATATCCCCGAACAAACGGAAAAACCGGTTTATCTGCGGGGTAAAACGATTTATGACAGTTACTATCACTCGGCGGGACAGACGGTAAAAATGTCGAAAGAAGCGGTAAAGTTTATGATTTCAGCTTCGCATGGTATTTCGTTTGAATCCCAAATCGCTATGTCTGAACTTTCGGTAGAAGAAGTTTTAAATCTATTGGATTACAAACGGTTTTATGAACGTTTGGATAAAAACGTACCCAAATCAACCGACAGTATTATTTCTATGCTTGTGGAGTATGATTTTGTTTTACAAGGCGAAAATGGGTTAAGCATAACCAATTTAGGTGCAATACTATTGGCAAACGATATTAGAACATTCAGGCATTTAAAAGGAAAAACCGTGCGGATTTTACGCTATACCGGCACAAACAATTTAGTGTTGGACAAGGAATATACTTTTGTGAACGGTTATGCAGCCGGATTCGAGGATATGGTTGATTACATAATGAAAAACCTTCCACAACAGGAGATTATTAAGGGGGCATTGCGGAAAAATAAAACAGAGTATCCGCGCAGAACTATCCGCGAATTTTTGGCGAATGCCGTTGTGCATCAAGACTTTTCCATTACAGGTAGTCAGGTAATGGTTGAGATTTTTACCGACAGAGTGGTAATGACCAATCCCGGTTCTCCTTTGAATGATGTAAACCGGTTTATTGACCTGCCACCTCACTCGCGCAACGAAGATTTGGCACAATCACTTTTGCTGCTGAATATTTGTGAACGCAGGGGTAGCGGCGTGGATAGAGCTATTGAAGCATTGGAGGAGGCATTACTCCCTCCGCCTAAATTTGCCAAAGGGGAGTTTTTTACGCGGGTATTTATTTATGGCGCACAAAAATTGTCGGCAATGAATAAACAGGATAAAATCCGTGCTTGTTATCAGCATTGTTGTCTTCTTCACGAAGACAATAGAGAAATGACCAACCAATCGGTACGGGAACGGTTTGAAATTGATAAAAACAACTATCCGATGGCTTCACGCATTATTAATGACACATTAGCTGTGGGTTTAATTAAAATTGCAGACCCGGAAAATGTGTCTCGAAAATTTGCAAGTTATACGCCTTACTACGCATAGTTTTTATGTAACTGAACTTTCCTGTCGCATTATAAACTATTGATTCATAGTGTTTTTTTATGTAACTAAAATTTCCTGCGAGATAGTATTTTCAATTCCACAAATAGAAGCGTTCTTTTAACTCGAATTATAGTTGCCTATTGCTTTTTGTCCTGATTGCGTAAAGGGGTATCATAATAATGAATCGGGACAAAAAATAAGTGATAAATGTAGAGTGAGTAGAAAAGAGGAAGATAATGATTGAAGCGATAAAACCATCTAACATATTGATTAAAGCGCTATTGCCATATCACAGTAATCTTGTTAGTAACTTGATATATCATTGAATCGGGACAAAATCGAGACAAAAATCAGGACAACTTTTATTTTTTCAACTTCTTTTTTACGATTACGGCGGCTTCCCCACTTGGGGAAATAGGGAATATGCCGCCGTTTGGGAAAGCGAACTTGTGGTTTTTGTGAGAAAAAGTAGTACGAGCTTATTCCATAAACATCGCGATAATGACGGAATTCTTAGGCTCATTTTGGTATGAGCTCATTTTAATTTTTGTTGTCATATTAAATCAAACTTGCCATCTGTACGGTATTTTGATACGCATTCAATTTATCTGACTATTGTTTTTTAATATAGTTTTTAGAGTGTCAATAATGTTTTTACAATCATTTGGAATTTCAATAATTAAGTCTTCTATCTTATTTTTCTTTTCTGTAGAATTTTCTATTGAAAGGGTTTTATACTCATTTAAACTGTCATGTATGTCCCATAATTTGTTTTTGTATAAATGAACTTTCTCCTTTGTGTTATCAATTTCTAAAATTAGCGAATGATTAATTAGGTCTTGTAATTGCTTAATTTCATTTTTAAAATTTATAATATCATAATCTTTGCTGTCAATGACAATTGTTTGACAAAATTTTCTAGTAGAATTTATTATTCCAAGTATTTTCTGATATTCTTCTATTCGCTTTTTTCCAACGTCAAGAGCAAGTTCTGCTTTTGGTTTTAATTCTGCTTCAAGTTTTTTTATAGCACTTTCAGTCGACAATTTTAATTCTGCTTCAAGTTTTTTTATTTTCTCATCGAATAATAATTTAATTCTTCCTTCAATAATTCTTTTAAAGATTAATGAAACCACTCCCGAAATCACTCCTGAAGCTATAATAACTTGAATAATTGCATAAAAATTTTCCATAAATAATTTATTTTAAAAAATCGTTAATAAATAGTATTCTCAAAAAAAATGTAACTTTATTATGCAAAATTATGTGGTAGCAAATTATCCAAAATTATCTATACATTAATTTTTTTTACTGTTTCATTGTTGGTGTTAGATTTTGTTCCCAGTGGGAATGACGAAGTGTGAGGTCAGTATTACGTTTCTTTTCTTCATCGGGAAATAAAAAATTAAGAATTTCATCTGCTTTGTTTTGCGGAGGAATATTGTTGTCAAAAATTTTTCGGAAAACAGGCGCATACAAGTATCTATCATCTTCTTCATGCATACCTTTTTTCTTATTTGAACCAAATTTTTCTGAATAACTTGTTACATCTCCATCTCCACTGGTGTGATGCAAGAGGTAATCGCTATCTGTAATAATGAATTTTTCAATTTCAGTAAAATAAGAAAAATCGTGAATAATAATAATCTTACTATCTGTAATTATTTCAGATTGAAACTTATTCTCAGTTGAATTATAATACAAAGTGTGCTGTTGATTGCAGTTCTTTTCAATTCCATGCTTTTTCCGGCAATTACATAAAGAATCTAATCCATGATAATTTTCTATATTTCCTATGATTCTTTTCAATCCACTGTTGTAGCTTAAAATAAAAATTCTACTCATATTGCTATTATTTTGATTTACTTGATTTACGAGATAAATGAAAAATATAGTTTGTAAAATACTTGCTTCTAACTGATATTAATGCTGTTATTACAGACGATAAATTGATAACCCGAACACTTGGGGGAAGTCCGTCCGGTTCGCCTCTACCTGAAGTAACAATAACATTTGCGGCATTACCAAGTTCATTTAAATAGTTGTATATTTTAGATTTGTCTGATGCATACATTCGTTCTAAAATACTGTAATGAATTAAAATGAAATCGGTATTGACATTCAATGGTATCTTCTCATTGTTTCCTTTAACATATTCATCAATAAAAATTTCTACTGCTTCTTTGTTAATTTTTTTTGCAGAGAGGTTTTCATTTGGAATGGTAATGCCGGCATTGTCATACAAATCTCCAAGAGGTATATTTATATAATGACCTTTGGCGCTTTCTTGAATGCGTTCATCAAGTACCAAAATACGAGAAATTATAGATTCACCCACTTTTTTTTGTGCTGTTTTATCACAACAAAACACTTCTGCATAATAGTCATTGAGGTCTAAATAATTGAATTTTGGCAATTTATGTAATCCCGATGATGATAGCGCATCTATGTAAAAAAAATGTTCTTTGTTGCAATCACCATAACCAACATTATGACTAAATATCGTAGATTTTTTTCCATTTTTTGTTGGCGTCCAGTTCCTACCATCTGTACCAAACTGTAAATGTAATTTTAATTTATCCCATTTCTCCCAACACTTCTCCTCGAACTTCTCTATTTTATCTTTTTGCAGAAAATCTATAATTTCGTCCTTCTGCATTTCCAAAATCCGTATTGGTAGCGAAGTTTTATGCGCTTCTATATTCCGCTTTATATTTTCGCTTCCATCATAAATAACAAATTCATGAGTGTAAATTTTACCTGCTTTCAATTCGTTTTCAAAATTTTCCGGCGTAATATACCAAATACCTTCTTTACGGATTTGGTCAAAATATTCACTTGCTTTTCCTAAATTTTTTTCCTTCAAATCTGTAACTACCAAAGCCAATGTGGGACGATGCAGAAAAAAACGATAACCAAGACAATTATCATTGTTTTTTATCGCTTTGATAAAATATGGATTTTCTTTGTCTTTTCCCCAAAAATCGGTGTCGGAATCAATCTTGTAATCATCATTGATTAATACAATATCCTCTTTACGCAAATATGCGGCGGAAGCCTCCATTTCTATCAATCCGAGTGAATTAGGACGCAATTTCTTGTTGTTTTCCAATATATGAGCGTTAATCTTTTCGTTTTGTGATTTAACGAGTTCATTAATATCTGAATTCTCCTTTTTTCTATCGTCATAGATTTCTACAGCGATATAATCTTTCAACATATCAGAATGTGCTTCATCGTTATCTATGAAATTAACAGTAAAAGTAGTTTCGTGATTACCATTTGTTACTTGGTTGTACTTCGCTGTATTACGGATAATATTTTCGATGATATTGTAGAAAGCCTGTTGTCCTAAAATATCGTTTGGAATAGCAACCAGCAAATCTACTGTTTCTGACATCTTCTCCTCCTCGTTTTTTTGAAATTCTATTCTGAAAGGAAAGTCATTAGATAATCCGGAAATATTTTCAAGCAACAAACGAACTTTATCAAGGTCTTTGAATAAATCTTGATATGCATATTTGTTTGTTTGCATTAGAGGCGTACTCATCGAAATATCAGCCAAATAGTCCATTCGACATTTCACATAGTTGTTGAAAATGGAAATCTGCTCTAACCTTACTTTGTTTATATGTGTTTTTTCATCCTCATTAAAAATGTTTTCATCCGACTGATAGTTTGTAAATTTTGTAACATCAACTTTACTCAAATCACCAATAAGTTTGTTCATCACATGCGCCCCGATGTTATGGCTTTGATTGCGAGCCATAACCTGTGAGATAGCTGCTCGGATAGCTTGATATTCTATTTCTTTTGTTTTTTCCCAGTTTTCAAATAAAATATTAAAATTTGTTTGCATTTGAAATCCAAAAGAATCCTTTGCGATTTTATATCCGGGGTAATCTTGAATATTAATTAAATACCCCGTTGAATAAGGAACGGCAAAGGTTGGAAGAAAAAATGTTACACGATATTTTTCTTTTGATGTTTCTAGTATGATGTAAACTTCATATTTTTCTCTTGATTTTTTGGAAAAACAAGTCTTTTTAAATTTATATGGGCATGCTTGCCATTTGAGCATAACCGGTTTTAAAATCTTACTATTATTATTACATGTATTTGTTATTTCCAAATTATTGCAATGGAGTTTTTCGCATTTATAACTACATATTGAGGCATAGCATGGTTGTATTTGGTCTTTTTTACAATCTTTTTCACCTGTAATACAATAAGCTAAAGGAAGAACGATGTTTGCTATTTCTTCTACATATTCACTTAAAAAATCTTTTTCTGTAAGTTGTTTCGAGCAAAGCATTTTTTTATTAACACTTTCAAAAACTCTGGTTAATATTAAATATCTGGTTTCCTTGTATATATCTTCATTTATTTTAGACATTCCAAATGTTTTAATTTTTTTTGTCTCTGTAAAATTATGAATCCTCTCCGAAAACCGTTCTAACGGATTTGTCAGAAATAGACTAGAATTAATCCATTCTACAAAATGAGAATAGAATTTTTTGGGAAAGGATTTCAAATCATTAATAACATTTTTATTGGACAAAACAAAAAACAACGGTACAGATGATAAAATAGGTACAGGAATGAAAATCAAAGTAGAAATATTCTTTGGTAAGAAAAATAAATCAAAATCATTATCATAATCTTCTTTTTCTAAATGATTGCATAGCTCCCATCTAAATTTATTATTATCTTTATCGTAAAAAAAAGCATGTTTTTCAATCTTTTTTTCCATTTTCTCCTTATCCTTCCACCAGAACCCTTTTTCATCATATTTTAAGGGTAAAGTTTCTTGAAGAATAAAATGCGAATCGCTATCTGCAGACTTCAATAAATTCTTGTAATAATATATGTCTTGTAATTCTCGATGATATTCTTCAGCAATTTTTTCAAAATTTGTTTTACAATTTTCTCCAATATTTTGTATATACTTGCATACTTCTGTATTTTTTAAACGGGTTGCAGCCATGACAATTTCATTATCCAATTCTCGTCTGAAGGTCGCAGCAACAAAACCTTTTATACCACTATTCCCATACATAGAATCAAAAGCTTCCGCACATAATTTAATCAATTCCAATATACCTTCAGGAATTGTTTTTTCCTCATTACCTTTTCCCATATTATCTCAACTTTTATCAAATGTCAATATTAAAATAATCTATATCAGGATAATGCCCCGTCTTTCTTTTATCCTCGAAAATTCTTTTATGTCCGGAAAGCATGAAAGCCTCTTTTTCATCATAAATAATTTTGATGAGAGATATTTTTTGCTTTAACCGTTGAATCAAATCTTCGGGACTTTCCGGAAATTCAAAAGGAATAGGGTCTTGTATGTGATTACGTCCTAACAAAAATTGCTCATAATAATTCTCGCCAAACCACTCATCTGCAAATGCAAAGAACCCTTTCGGTTTTAGTAAATCAATAACTACCTTTAAGGCTTTACTTTTATGGTCAGGATGAATGTGGTGTAGAGAAAATGTACAAATGGAAACATCGTAAGTTTCATTTTTTTTTCCTGCTTTAAAACATTGTATTTTTTCTTTTACCCCAATTGCATTATTAAACAGATTTTTGAAAAGATGAAACAATTTGTTTAACTCATCGCTGTCTAATTCTTTCCCATATAATTTTTTGTAAATAAGCTCAATCGTTTCTTTAAGAGGAAAATTAATATTGCGATTATCATTTATCACTTCTTCTACGGGGTCTATTAAACATAATTGAACTTTATCTAAGAGATTAAATTCATTGATAATCATTAAAAAAAAGCATGTTCCAATAGCGCCGTGGGCGGGTCCTATATCAACTATTTTTATTGTTTCTTGTTCTCGAAAACGCTTTTCATTTGACGAGAAATATCTCCTGAATTCCATACTCAACATATAAATAGTATCTGACACAAACCGGTCATTTCCCATTTTATCAATGTTGTAGCAATTATAATTAATAAACCTTCGTTTATTTGTCTCGTCAATTAATTTATATAAGTCTCTCTTTCCCATCTCTTAATTTGTTATAATCCTCATATTCATTTCTTGGGGTAACAGATAACCCAACTCTTTATAGTGAGCTAAAAATAAATCAATACCTTTTTGAATTGATTGCTGATGACGTGATTCAATAATGTGATACAGGTTTAAATAACCAAGATTCCAAATTTCCTCATAAAAGGCAAACATGATTCCCCTGCACAATGGATTTCCTGATTCACTAACAATTTTTTCTCTCCCAAGATTAATACCGCTTTCATTCTTATAGTATTTACTGAGATGAGTCCAATTTTTTATCTTTTTTTCATTCACTCGTCTTGTTACAACATTTCTTAAAAATTTTTCACGAACAACGATGATTTCTTCTTTAGAATACCCATACTCTGTTATTCTCTTTTCAATGAGTATTGGTAAGATTTTATCGTTTAATATCCGATTGAGTTCTTTTTTTAAGAAAGTATTACTCAAAATTTGTTGGAACAATTCAGGATAATCTTTTTTGATAACACCGGACATAAATTCAAATACTTCAATGTCTATTCTATCCCTAATTTCTTCTTCGGTTTTAGGTAATTGGAATAGCACACATTCGGAACTACAATTAAATTCCCTAATTCGATAAAGTAAAATTAGACCATCTAATCCCCGCCGGATGTACGTTATTAATTTATTAGCAACTGCGATGTCTCCAACTAAAATGAGAGGTTTACCTCCAATTAGTTTCCCACGCTCTATTGATGTTTTCATTTCGGGTGAAAATGTTTCACCTATATCGAAGTGTCCTGTAAATATTATTGTACCTTTTCTAGACATCTCTTCAAAATCTAAATTGCATTTAATGTTATGATACCATCAGAGATATCTTTAATTCTTTCATCGTTTTGGTCTGTCAATAATATGGAAACCCCTGTTTTAGAAATATCCGATATTATTTTAAGAATATCATCCATGATTAGTCTGGAAAGCCCAAGCATTGGCTCATCAAGCAACAACAGCTTTGGTTTAATTATGATAGACCTTGCCAAAGCCAGCATTTGCTGTTCCCCTCCCGATAAAGTTCCTCCCAACTGATTTCGTCTTTCATATAATTTGGGAAACAAGGAGTACATCTCATCCATTTTTTGTTTTGTATGTTGAAATAACAATCCCATAACAGCTAATCCGGTCTTTAAGTTTTCAGAAACGGTAAGATTGGGAAAAATCATTCTTCCTTCCGGACACAGGTTAATACCCATATTTCTCCGTTGTTGAAGCGTAGAAGCTGTAATGTTTTTATTCTCAAAAAAGATTTCCCCGCTTAAACATGGTATAATACCAATAATACTTTTAAATAAACAAGATTTACCTATACCATTTGGAGCTATAATAGTAATTATTTCTCCTTCATTACATGAAAAATTTAATTTGGCAATTAAGGGTACGCCTTGATACCCTATCTCTAAATTGATTATTTTTAGAAGTGTTTCTTTCATGTCTCAGTATAATAATTTTTGAAGTTCAGGAATTTGAAAAAGTAATTGTTCCTTATTACCGGAATATTTTATCTCCCCACTATCCATAAAAGAAAATTGACAACAAAGTTTCATCAGGAAATTCAAATTATGTTCAATCACAATAAATGTTGTTTTATCTTCTTTCAATAAAGATAGGGTATCCAAAAGTTGATTCGACTCTTCCTTTGTTAATCCGGCAGTAGGCTCATCCAATAGTATAACAGACGGGTTGGATAATGTAATTTTAGCAATTTCAATAATTCTTTTAGTGCCATAAGAAAGCTCATGAGGGAAATGTTTTAGCACATTATGAGGTAAATTGAATTTATCAAGCGTGTTAATTATTACATCTTTATATTTTTCCTTTATTTGATTCCGGCTCATTGAGAGTCGAAATCCAACCTCTTCAAGCAGTCCTAAAATGATATTATCCTCAACAGAAATACTGTCGAAAAGCATTGATTTTTGAAATGTCCTTTTGATACCAAGTTGCGAGATTTTATATGGAGGAAGTCCTGTAATATCAATTTTATTGTAGAATAATTTACCATCATCGGGATTTATTGCACCTGATATAATATTAACCAGCGTCGTTTTTCCGGCGCCGTTTGTTCCCAGCAGTCCGTGATTTTGGCTCTTTTTAATTTCAAGATTAATATTTTTCAGCGCATTCACTCCGCCAAAAGATTTTGATACATTTATTATTCTAATACCTTCATCCATAATTTTTCTTTTTCTTGCCAAAAATGTATTGTACTGAAGCTATCAAAAGTATCCCATAAAAAACACCTTGTATGTTCGTTAAAAAATTACCCAATGAGATTGGGATTAATCCTACGAAATTTATCTTAAACAATTCATATATAGAATAAATTATCAAAGACAGGAAAATGGTTCTATATATAGAGTAGTTCCCGATTACTACAAATAGTAGAATGGGGATAGAGGTCATAAAACTAAAATTTTCAGGGGCAATGGTAATAAAATAATGCGTCATGATTGCACCGCTTATCCCAACCCAAAAACCACACTTCGTAAAAACAGATTCCCTGATATTTTGCGTATTAATCCCTATATGCTGAACTCCGAGTTCATTATCACTGAGTGATTTAATTACAATATTCTTTAATGACCGGTTTTGCCGGACTAAACTTACTAAACAGATAGAAAATGCCGCAAACATTAAAGTAAAGTAAAAAATTTTATTCGATAAAGATGTTTGTAAAAAGAATGTGTTTCCTATTGTTATACCCCTCGCTCCTCCAAGAAAATCAATATTTGAAACTAAAATAATTAAAATTTCTGCAAAAGCTAAAGAAGCAATAGCAAAATAATCATCTTTTAATTTTTTAAATATGCGAAAAAACAGCTTTGATACTCCCAATGTTACAATACCGGCAATAAAGATTGAAAAAAATAAAAATATTATGTTCCAAATATCCGAATCAATTTTTATGAAAGCACTAAAAAATAAAGATAAAGAAACGACTGAATATGAGCTTATTAAATAGAATCCTTGAGTTCCAAGAGAAAAAACATTTGCCTGCCAGCATCTACTTAAATTCAATGCCAAAATGCAAAAGAAGAGAAATTCTATTAATCTTGAAAGCACAAATATCATGACAAATATTTTGTAAACAGCCCTTTAGGCTTGTAAAACAATATGGTTAACAGTAGTATAAATGCAAAAGCATCGCTAAAATGATTAATTTCGTCGGGAAGAAATGCGTGAAACAATACTTCAGCCATTCCCAAAAGAATACCAACTAATGTGGCTCCCCAAATATTACCAATACCTCCGACAACAGATATAGCAAAGGCTTTTAATCCATAAGAATATCCCATACGAGGATTAATTGAACCGGTTTGCATTGAAATGATGCAACCTGCCAATCCTGCTAATGCTCCCCCGATAAAAAAAACTGCTACAATAACTCTGCTCGGTTTAATTCCCATTAAACGAGCTATATCGTAATCATCCGAAACCGCTCTCATCCATATTCCGAGCTGTGTTCCTTTCAGCATCCATGTTATTAACAGTAAAACCATTACTAACAGGAATATTCCAACCATTGAGTAGTCTAAATTTGGAAATACTGTTGCATGGGACTTTGCGCTAAAGAAAAATATTATTAAGCTTTGCATAAGAACAGAAATTCCTATGGCTGAAATCAATACGGCAATTCTACTTTTACGATATACTGATTTATACCCGATATAAAAAAAAGCTACTGCAAACAATCCGCTTACTATTGCCGACAGTAAAAATAAACCAAAAGTATCTAATAATGAGATTTCCGTATTTTTAAAGAAATAGGTAGAAATTACAAAAGGGGTATATGCCCCAATTGTAATTAACTCTGAATGTGCAAAATTCAATAATCGCAATACTCCATATACCATGGAAAATCCAATTGCTATCAGTGCATAGATTGCACCAATTGAAAGTCCATTAAATATCTGGGTAAAAAAATAATCCACGTTATTCTATAGTTTTGATGTACTCATATCCACTTTCTGTAATATTCAAAATTACGCCAGATTTTATGGCATCACCGGATTCATCAAAACTTACTCGACCGGAAACTAATTCCATCTCCTCCATTTTTTTCAGATTATTCATAATATTATCAGGAGTCACATCGCCATTACAAGCTTTAATTGCTTCATACAAAACGTAAACGGCATCGTATCCCAAAGCGGCATGAGGAGAGGGGATTGTATTATATTTGTTTTTATATGCCGACACAAAATCCTTAACTTTCGTATCTTCTGAATTTGGATTATAGTGTGCCAATGCAAATACATTGTTTAAATTACCCCCTGATAACTCTATAAACTTATCTGTAGGCAAACCATCTCCGCCTAAAATAACAAACTTATTCCATTTATTTTGAGATTGCCTTAACATTGGACCAACATTTTCGTCCCAACCGGGAATAAATAATAAATCAGCTTCTAACAATGAAATTCTTTCTATTAGCGCACGAAAATCTTTTTGTTCAACAGAATAACTTGTTTTAGAAACGATTGTTCCACCATTTTCAACAAATCTTTTCTCAAAAGATTCAGCCAGACCAACACTATATGATACAGAATTATCAAAAATTATTATCGCCTTTTCTTTCTGTAAATCTCTGAAAGCAAAGTCAGCCAATGCTCTCCCTTGAAATTCATCGTTAAAGCAAATTTTCGTAACGTATTTTCTCTGATAATCATTGGATTTAGTTACTTCATTTTGAGTTGCAGCCTGTACTATTAATGGAATACGATATTTATCTGATATTCTGCCAATAGCAATAGCATTGGGACTTGTTGTCGGACCTAAAATTGCAGAGACACGATTTATGCTTATTAAATCTTCGCATGCTTTTACAGCTTCATTTCTGTCCGATTTAGTATCTTTTGCAATTAGTTCCAATTTGAAATCCGGATTGATTGAGTTAATTTCTTCCAATGCCAGTTCCGTACCTTTTTTTAAGTCTTCTCCATAAGCGGCAGCTCCCCCTGACAAAGCAAATAATCCTCCTATCCGAATATTGTTATTCTTATTTTGACAACCGCTTACTATAAGTAATAACATTATCGACCATGTGAACAAAAAAATCTTTTTCATATTTCTTTCTTTAAATTTATGAATAAACTCTTTTCAATTTAATAATCGCAAAATTACACTGCTTTAAATTATCCAAAATTATCCGAGAGAAAATATTTTGCAATATGCTATAAATCAGCACATTTCAATTCGATGTGTATTTAGCCACGCTTTTTCTTCGGGCAGTATTCCTTGTGGCAAAAGTTCGCTCTTCACACATAATCTACTAACCAATTGTGTTATAGCACTCTCTGATACATTTGAATTACCTGTAAAATCTTGATAAATATATCTGTTTTTGTCTCTATAATCCTCCCTACACTTGAACCAATATGCCAAATAAATACGACGGGCAATAAGTACGCTTTTTAAATCAGTATTGCTTATACTTATATATCTGTCGGGAGTAACTCGCTTATTAACGAGTTTTTCATAATAATCCCACAAGCCTGTGGATTCGGCAGATATTTCATTTTCAAAAGAAGACCAATCTGTAGAGTTTCGTATTGCGATGTATTGCTCGTGAAAGGATTTTGTTTTTTTATCCTTCGGTTTTTTCCATCTTGAACCTGTCGGTAAAGAAGCAATCAAAGCAGTATTACGGTCAATTTTTTGCTGGATGATAGGAATATACATTTTCCACGATGCTTCACTCTGCTGAAAATCTTTGGTAAAAAGTTGATGTTCAAAGTTAAGTTGCGCATCTATTTCACGAATACTGAAATCATCGGTTGAAGTAAGTGAGAAAAGCGCGTAAAACCCTTTTTTTGAGGCGTAATCTAAAACTTCAAAACCCAACAAATCCTGATGTTCGCGTGAATTGGGCTTGAGCAATTGCCAGTCACATATAACGGCGGATAATTCGTTTTTCATATCCTGTTCAATACACGCTTTTGCTTCCAACGCATCTTGAAAATCAATTACTTCAAAACAAGATGAAAGCGCCTTTTTTGCCCACTCTAAATCGTTTATGTTATCGTCAAGTAACAGCACTTTGCTTTTTATTTTACTGTCAACCGGCAATGTATGTTCTTTTGTTTGTTGCAAATATCCATTCAATGTATTTACCAACTCTTTTTTACGCAAATAGAACTCGCTTTCATTTTCTTCAGAATGAGCAGAAATGATTTTTTCTGAAAGTTCTTGCAATTGAGAATAAACATTTGTTGTAGATAGTTGTTCTATCATCTTTAATGACTGACAAATTTTATCATTATTGGTTTCCAAACGCAAGTTGTGAGTTAATACATCAATAAAGTAACGCACATCTATCAATAGCATAGAAAGATAAGTAAGCGTAGCAGGCAATAGAGATGTTACGCTTTCTAACACAGATGCCACCGCATTAAAAGTAAAAGTATCCGACAATTCTAAAAAGCAAGTTCCACGAGCATTTAAGATATTGTACTTTACTTCATTAATTTTCCCAAAATCATCTTTGTGGAGAAAAGATAATATGCAAATAGGGGATAATGCTTTCAACTTCAATCGTAACAACACTGCAATATCAATTCCGTAGAAATCGGTATATTTCTTATCTTGCCATAAAAGTTCTGCAAAAATGATAATACGATTGTAATTCGCTACTTCATCGACAACAAGTTCTTCAAACTCTGTCTCCGAAGTAATAAAACTAAAATCCAAATTCTCTTTCAGTTGAGAAAAATAGGATTTTTGCCGGTCATCGCATATTATCAAATAATTATCTTGCATCTGATGTTGTCATAGACAAATTTTCAGGCAAAGGTACGAATTTAATTTTTTTGAAATAAAAAACATTTTAATGTTTTAGGATTGGAATGATGAACTATATTTGGTTTACCTCCTAAATGTAATGCTTAAAAGGTAAAACGCCGGTTTTTATATCTTTTCCTGCTGTAAGAATTTCACCAATTGAATCTGCAAATTTAAGGGTAACAGGAACGCCATCTCCGTAAATGCAAGCATTGTAATTCAACTTCGTCAAACTTAGTATATCCTTACATACAGTGTCAATATTTGCATTGCCTCTTGTTATCGCAATATCAACCGGATTTGGTGTTTCTAACCCTATTTGCGTCTTAAATCTTGGAATAAATCCTTTTGTCCACAATAAGGCTTTCTGGTCGTCGTACTGCAACATTGTTCCCCGTGGTACACAATACGAAAAATGACGATAGAGTTTAAATGTGTTATTCTCCCTGATTCTGATTCCGATGATTTGTGATTTTCCTTTTACGGCTTCTTCAAATCCATTCCATTCAACATCATCAAAATATGTTTTTGCATGAATGAATATCTCCTTTGGATAACTGTTGAATCTGCCATAATAAGATTCCAATGACTGAGAAATAATCTCAAACGCATCTTGTTCCGACAAATGAAATTCTCCGCTTCTGGGATTCCACCAAGGACCGACATTGCCTCTAAAAACCATTCCATCCCCCGAATCCAAAAACATTTGAGCTGCACAACAAGCATTTTTGTTTTTAGAATCCGATTCAATTTTTTTATAAACTAACCCCAAATAACAAACCCCATCGCGAACATCTCCTAATTTCCACGGGAGTCCGCCTAATTTGTAATATAGCGTATTTGATATATTCCATGCTTTTGCTGTGTCAAATTTTTGTTCCACTTCAATTTGCTTTTGGGCAAGGATGTCTTCGTATGCAATTTTACTCTCCCTAATTATTTGGGTAACAATTTTTGCGGATAAAATTTTCGCCTTTAGCTGGTTATGAAAGTTCACTTCAAATTCGTATGCTTCTTTAAGTAAATCTATCTCTTCTTGAAAAAACATATTCATTTGAGTAGAGGTGCGTTCTTGTTTTTTTAATCCGATATTGATATTTTCATCCGATTTCGCTATTCTGGAATTAGGTCTTCCAAGCTGGTAAATAATTTCAGGGATAACAACAAACCAAACATCAACCGGCATTTCCTCTTTTTCAGTATATGCTATCAGCGGATTCACATAGAGATTTACCCAATTATGAACCCGTTGATGTGCATCTGTGTATTTCTGATATTTGTCAATTTCTTCTTCTTTAATGTCTATTTGAACAATATTATTGAAATTCACGGATATTCCGAAAACAGTTTCCAATCCGGGGAAATTGGGTCGCGCAATGCTGACATCCGAATTAATAATTGGCGAATGAATTTTCGTCAAATAGTCAATCATTTTATCTCTAAGCCTCTTGGTTCCGATAATGCCAATGTTCTTTATGCCTGTTATCTTCATTTGGTCGAAAGGTCCAAATAACATTAGCCCATCTCTGGGGTCTATCGCTTTTTGACCGTTTCCAAACGTCAAAAGCGGTTCATCTATATATTTAAGCACAGGTTCAACCATCGGATTCTTCATCTGCTAATTCTTCGTAATAATCTTCTATTTTGTCAATATCCATCTTAGATTCAGGGTCAAGATACCCTACTTTGCTTTGGAACATTTCTGTCCATTCTTTCATCTCAAAATCAAGTCCGTCGCTTGCAGAAACATTAATTTTTATTTTGCCGTCTACATCCTTTAGCCGTTGTATGAAAGCCAATTGTAAATCTCTCCATTCTGCATTAAAAAACCGTTTGCCTTTTTCCCGCCTGTATGAATGTTGCTTTTTATCGTCATCTATGATTTTAAATCCATCTGATGTGAACAGAATATGTGATTTTATAGAAAATCCAACAATCGGAAATAAAGTTGACTGAACAGAAATAGCATAGTGCCACAAACCAATGTCCTTATATTTACCCAAAATGGATTTTGATTTCTTTCTTTGGGTAAATGGATATATGAAAACTATCTTTTTTATTACATCATATTTCGGCAAATAATATGCTAATCTTTTATTTGACATTTCGTGCTTCCATAATTTTTTTCTCCAAAATATATTCGATACTACACAAGATAGTAATTTCTTGAAATGATTTTCCACATCTCTATGTTGGGGAAATTTATCGGATTCAAACCCTGTAAGCACATCACTCAAAGAGAATGTATAACTACTTTCGGGCAGGACTTCGATTTGTTCTCCATCTCTTGATACGAAGAAATTTAGTTTGCTGTCAAATGTTGATAGTATGTTTGACAAAAGGCAGATTGGAATATCCTTGTTTAAATCTCTGATTGCTTTTGCTTGCGCAGCATTGGCGAATTGATACATATAGAATTGCTTCGGAATACTCTCAACTTGCCACCATGAAGTATAAAACCACTCTTTTTTAGGGATGATTGAGCAATTTGAAACATATTCATTTTCATACCATTCTGAAAATGTAGATTTGATAACTTCCAAATTTTTAGGAACAGCATCCTTTTCAAGTTTCTTTAAGAGTTGTTTCAGTCCATCAGCCCAACTGTTGTTAAACTGGATATGATTAATATTGGGTAGCCCTATTGCCAAATTGTAAGGAGATTCATCTATATGAAGAGGAATAATAAAGTCTTGTAACCCATATTGCGAAGCGATACTTTTAGCATATTCTATCTCATTCTCAATTCCTTGCCTAAGAATTCCATCCTTTGTTACAATGTTTTTTGAATATACGAATAAGATTTTTATAGAGCTTTCAATAGCTTTTTGTATGGTAGCCCAAAAACGTTCACCTCCCAATAATCCTTCTTTGTCTATCCATGTTTTATAGCCAAGCATTTCTAATCTTGATGCTATCCAAATAGAAAACTCATTGTCTTCAGGGGTTGCATGACTTATGAATATAGTTTCTTTTGTCATATTATTACTCCTTATATACTCTCTTGATGTATTTTGCAAATGTATTGATTTGTGTTGAATTTAACAAAATAAATCTCTATTTAGAGTTTGTTGAACCTTACACAATGAATAAGATACCAACAAGACTCTTTTTCAATCGTATGAATAATTACAATTTTGCAAATGCCCTGTTATTGAATAAGGTCTTCCTCTTTGTGTCGTTCTACCTTGCTCTGAAATTAAATGCAAATGCTTTTTTGCCCTTGAACAAATGACATAAAGCAATTTACGAGATGCGTTTGTTGAATCAGGGTCATTCCAATGCGGGATTAACCCATGTAATAACCCGAAGGCAATAACAGTATGAAATTCCTCTCCCTTAATCCCATGACAGGTATTTACTACAACTCCGGCATGTTGCCTGAATAGCCTTTTGAAACTATTAATATCTTTGGCATAATCAAATTCCGGTTTTTCCAATCGTTTCTTTGTGCCTTCAAAAAAATAATCCCAATGCTGTTTCAGTAGCGGATATTCATCAAGTTGGATATTCAAAATATGAAGTAATTGTTGAAAACATTCTTCTAAATAAGTAAGTCCGTCTTCTTGTTTTGAGGATATGGAATTAATCGTGCGCAGTAAGAATTTAGATTTCTTTTCTACATTATCTAAAATATGGATTTCCATAGTGTCAAATTCACGGATTAATTCCAATGCCCATTTATTCCGCACAAAATACATTGTAGGAGAAGGTTCTACCAAGAAAAGCCTTGCCACTTTGTACCAAATATTCTCTTTATTTCTTGAAAGTGGGGATAGTCCGTAAGCATCGAAATTCACATTGGGAAGTAATGCTTTTAGTTTCCTGCCCATAGGAATAACAAGAAACCAATTGGGGGCTAAAACACAAATTTCGTGTTCAGGTATTCCGTTATGAATATTTTCGGCTATGATTGATGCGATGTGTTCTGCCAGATTATCTTTTCCGGTAGTGATGTTGAAAGTAATTTTTCCGCGTTCAACGGCATAAGTACAAAGAGATTCTATTTCGATATTGGTAGTTTGATAATTTCGATAATAGTCTATTACCCTTTGACAACTGCGATAATTTCCTGATAATTCTTTTTCCTGAATGCAAATGTTCCCAAATGTTTGTCTAATTTCTTCCAATGATTTCGCAACGCCACCTAATGTTCCATATATTGCCTGATCTTTATCTCCGACAAGAAACAGGATTGTTTTTCCATTGTTCGCTGTAATAATTTGAGAGAGAATGGCATATTGCAATTCATTTGTATCCTGATATTCATCTACGCAAATTATGTGGAAAAGATTATTTAATGTTTTGGCTATTTTAGGATATGTATGCAACAATTTATAAGCATAATAAAGAATTTGGTCGAAGTCTATTAATCCCTCATTTTTTAATAATTGATGATAACTTTCAAGTAATTGATTATGTTTCAAATCAATAAAAGAACCCTCTGTATCTAATCGGGTTGAAATATTTTCATACCACTGATACCCGTAATCATCTTTTAAAAAAGATATAAGTTCTTCTGTTTTATATTCATCCGCAATCACAAAACCATTCTTCAATTCATCCAAACAGGCGGCATAAGGTCGTAAAATCCACTCCAAGCAGAACGCATGAATTGTCCCTTCCCACAGTCGTGTTGGGTCAATATCCATGTGAATGATTCTTCGCTTGATTTCATCGGCAGCTCTATTCGTAAAAGTCAAGGCGACAACCCATTTTTTTGAATCACTCAATTTTTGTAATTCATAGGCAATTTTGTGAGTTAAGACCCTTGTCTTTCCACTTCCCGGACAGGCTGTTAATAAAACATGACCTTCTGCGAGTACAGCTTCCTTTTGTTGTTCATTCAAGCCTTTTAAGATGTTCATGCCTTAATCCATTAGTCGATTCGCCTTTACAACTTTTATAAATTTCGTCAATTGGTCATCCGGTAACTTTTCCTTATAAAAATTTAATCCGTCTTGAGGTAAATCAAACTTGGATATATCTTGCAGAAGTGAATTGTAATCTGTTTTATCTTCATCATAAGTCTTCTTTGTAAAAGCATTTAACCGGTATTTTGCCATTTCTAATAGTGTTTTTTCGGATATATGCCGGCTTGTATGTGCAATGGCATTAATGATATAATTTGGGATAAAAGTCAAATGGCTTATGTATTCTGAAAGCATAATTGCAAACCAACCTTTCCCAAATTTCTCATCTGCGAGCCTTAATATTTCCTTTCCTGATATGGCAACATCTTCTTCCTGCAATCTTTTAGAAATATTATCTATGCTTTGTTGCTGTTTATATTGAATTTCCACGAGGGAGATTACTTCATGCGAATTACCTTTCAAAAGGAAATCCACTTCAAAGGTATGAGTAGCGTAAAAAACTTTTAGCCAATCATTTCCTTTTACAAAAGCATCCAATTTGCTTTTTCTTTCAATGCCGGATTTTTGAGAGTTTCTACACCCTTTTTGTTCTTGGGTATCCTCCTCCTCATTCGTTGGCAAGGGCAATATTGATTTATCTGAGTCTGTAATAATGGCGCATTTCTTTCTTACTCTTTCATCATGAAAAAGGATAGCAATATTTTCAAATCCTGTACTTCCGATATTGACAAGACTAATGCCCAATTCATCCAATGTTACGCCAAAAACTTTTTTCACCAATTCAGGAATCAGGATTTGTTCGGCATCTCCTTCCACCAATAGAACCCCTTTTGCGAAAAGAAGATTTGTCCTGATAGCATCCAAATAGCGTTCCAATGCTTGTATCTTAGATGTCTCCAAGCCATTTGAAGGATTAAAAACCAAGGCATGTTTATTTGCTCTGCTTAAAATATTCATTGAACTGATTTTACTTACCGAAGAAATATGTGTAGAATGCGTTGTGATGAATATTTGTGTATTGCGACTGTTTAGTTTTTGAAAAATCGTTTTTTGAATGTGTGTGTGAACATGCGCCTCTGGTTCTTCTATCAATAAAAAGTTGGCAATCTTGTCTATTGATTTCACCTTTTCATATTCTAAAAGTTTAAGTGATAAATAAATAAGATTTGCTCCGCCTAAACTAAGTTCCCATATACGACCATTGTAACCAATTTCGTCAGGGTCGCCCACCCACAATTTTAAGGACTGTAAAAGCCGTTCCATATCAGAGGGAAGTTCGGATTTAATATCAATGTTGGGAGCATAAGTTTCGCCCACAGCCTGTTTGATACTGTCGGCAATGCCGTGTGAAATATCCTGTACTTCTTCTAAATTACTGATTTCGTCATTCAGGGCATTGACCTTATTTTCGATACTTTGTTTTTGGACAATATCAATACTCTTTTCTTTTCCGCGCAATAAATTCAATAACGGATTGTCTTTGTAGGAGCGTAAATCGGCTTCAACATCCCGTAACGCTTTTACGAAAGTACATGATAATTCATCGTAAAAAGAAAAGCCAAAAGGTTTTGTGCCATAGACATCTTCCCGGAAGTCATCTGGATTTGGAAAAACAATGTTGTCAAAATCGCCTACAAATTCTTTGTAATTATTTTCTAACGAGAAGTCCACATTTCCCCTGCCTCTGAATATTCGTTCATAATCATTGAGTTCTATGGAATTAAGAATTTCCTGCAATCCTTTCTTTGTCTTATCTTCTTGTTGAGAATATTCATAAAGTTCTTTTCGTTTGGCATCTTTGGGTCTGAATATTAGGGCGTAACTTCCTTTTGTACTTTCGTACTCATCCATGTCCCCAATTTTGTGCATTGTCATGGCTTGAGCTTCTTCGCTCGTACTTAATTCTTCAAATTCTACTTGAATAACTATCCAATGCCCTTTCCAAGAACTCAAAGTACGGTTAAAATCAGATTCATAGAACTTGATGTTTCGAGGAAGAGTATCATCTATTAATAATCGTAATGCTACTAACAGATTCGTTTTTCCTGAACCATTTTCTCCGATAATGGTATTAACCCCTTTTTGAAAGGAAAGGGAAACATTTCGGAAGTTCCTGTAATTTCTTATTGATAATTTTGATATATACATGGTCAAACTATTTATATTTTTTCTGCCAACTCTTTCCTTATCAATTCCCAAGCCGCTTGTAATTCACTATATTTTAAAGCCTTTGCAACCTGTTTTTCGCTTCTTTTGTCAAGTAATATCCTCCGGTTTTCTTTGAGCCGATATATTCAATTAGGTTAGCCTCTCGAAGAATTTGTAAATATTGGAATATGCTTGTTCGTCCTATATTCAAATTTTCAATAAAATCATTCCTATTTATTCCTTCATTTTTAAGCAACAATAAAATGATATTTACAAGATTATCATTTAAAGTCCGCTTTAAAGTTCGTTCACTGTTATTTAAAGTTCGTTTTTCATCATTTAAAGGTCGTTTTAAAGGTCGTTTTTCGTCATTTATTTTCTCATTAATGAGAGCGTAAATTCCATCTATCTGATTGTTAGATATTTTTTGGTTATTTTCATTCTCATTTAAAGGTCGCTCAATATTATTTAAAGGTCGTTTTAAAGGTCGCTCATTTATATTCTCATCAGCATTACGATATGTCATTGAAAAAACAAACTTTTCCTCATTTTCAATCTCAATCCGGTAATTCGGATAATAATACTGAGCATATTTCTTTATGTTTTTCCTGCCGGAACCGAGTTCTTCTACCCACCCTAATTCCTTGAACACACGGGCAATCATCGGATTTTTGGGATGCGTTTCGAGATTGTCAAGCGTAACCGGATTTTGACCGGTGGGCTTTGTCCAATTTTCGGTAATCACTCTATCGGAAAAAATGAGAAACTTAGCCGGAAAATTATGTGCATATTCTCTGTGAATAAGCATATTGGCAGCCATTTCGCGGAATATCTTGTCTCGAATGTCAATCCGTTGGATGCCTTCGATGTGGAATTTATCCGGTAAGTTCCGGTTAACAAAGGTCATTAATCGTTGATAGGCTTCAATCAGGTTTACACGTATATCATCCCTGTCGTCGTAACGAACATCTGGGTCGGTAGGAAGCGGATTAAGAAAGCGTTCGTAAGTCATATTCCGGTAAATGGCATCAGTCTTGTAAGCCGGACAAGCGCTCAAAACCGTATTTTCCTTTCCAAACAATAAGGCTGCTGCCAATGTATAGCCCTCTTGTCCGGTTTGGTTATCCTTTCGCCAAAGTCCGCAAGAGCGAAGCATTTCGGCATCGTCCATAGTCAGCCACGGATGCCTGTCGTCCCAAACTCCGGCTAAGCGGCGAGCTTTTTTGAAAGTATCGCTGCTTAAATCGGCAACTTCCAGAAACGGCAAAACGTCATTTTCCGTAAATTCCTTGTTTTTACGCAGGTAAATATTATTAATCAAGTAATGATTGTTGGTTATATCATTATCGGCATCGCCCACACGGTCGTAAACTTTTCCTTTATAGCGGTGAACTTGCGAACTTTCCGGTATATAGATGTAGATAACGCTTTTTCCCTCAATCGTAAAAACTTCCGGTGAGAAGTAAAAAGTTGGGTTCAGTGATTCCGGATTATTGACTGTATTGATGAAGTTTTTTATCATTGAATCAATACAATTCACATTTACACCGACAATACCGCCATCATCGGCAACGCCCAAAATCAGGTGTCCTCCTGTTCGGTTTAGAAACGAGCAAACCGTTTCAAAAACAGAATGGTTCAATTCGGTTATACATTTCTTAAATTCAATAGAAATGTTTTCGCCGGTTTGTATGATATTTTGAAGTTGCGATTGTGTCATGCTTCACTTTTTACTTGCACAAAAGTAGTAAAATATAGAATTAAAAATATTTATGGAGTAGAAAATGATAAAAATATTTCAAATGAAGATTTTTAGTGTTCTTATGTGGAATTGAATCTTTAAGCCTTTTCCTTCACAATAATTTCATCAAAATCTCCTGCTCCAACCCCTTTTTGTATTTATGAATAACTCCTATCAATTTTATCAAATTTTCTTCATCAATTGATTGCAAATCAAAATTATCTTTTTGCCTGTCATACAAATCACTATTTCCGTATTCAGGAAATAAATTTTCAATATTTTCAGGAACAAAAAAACTTGCCCTGTCGCCAAGATATTTTTTATATTCATTCAAATAAATTTCGATTCCGGAAAAATCAAAATCGCCGAAATGCAGATATTTGTTCGGAATTGATTGCAACCATTTCAATAAATCCTTACTTTGATTTTGCGGATAACGACTTACGAATAATGGCTTTATATTCTCAAACAACTGTTTTTGCTTTTCAATGTATCGAAAATTTTCAGGATTTTCAACGCCTATAATTGTAATATCGTGAGAAATAATGAAACTCTCAAAATCGCAAATAAATTGAAACAGACCTTCTGTTGGAGTTAGTAGGATTGATTTTCCGTTAATTGTCACTTGAATCGGATTGTAGCAATTTATCAAAAAACCTTTGAAGGTGCGGATTTTCCTTAATTTGGAATCAGACGAAACAGCAACGGCATCTGCACGAGTTAAGTCATTATTTTGCAACGTGTTGATATAATTTTGCAAATCGGAAATTCCATTGTTTCGCAAAAAATCGTTCAATCTTGTTGCTTCGGGAAGATAAATCAACGCCTTGCTTCTTCCTTGAATCTGCTTTTTCAAAATGCCGTTATCCAACATTGCGTCTATTGACGAATGCCGGATTTTGCTCGCGGGAATTTTCTCTCCGTTAAGTAGCAAAATCAATTTTTCTGCTATGGAAACCGGTAATTTCATTCTTCTGTGTATTGCGAAATAATGCGTTTAACTTTGGTAATGCTTTTCTCGTCTTTGTGCAACTTATAGATGTGTGTAAACGCTAACGCATCGTTTTCTATTGGCGAACCGTTGATTAATAGAATGTTGCGGTCGTTGGCAAATTTCAAAATGCCGCGTACATTGTTTGGGTGCAGTTTGCCGATTTCGTCCATCATACAATGTAAACGGAAATTTTTGAAACGTTTTGACACACTTTCTTTAAAAACATTCAACAGCATAATATTAACCATTGCTTTGACTAACGTATCTGTACCTTCCGAGCCGACATTGCTAAGTTTTTCAACCCAACCTGTATCGTTCAGGTTTTCTTCTACTCTGAATTTCAGTTCAAAAGAGTCGGATAACGAAATAGATTCACGCCGCATTTCGTTAATTTTCTTTACAAATTGCTTGAGCAAATCTACTGCCTCCTTGTTCTTCTTTTCCTGATTATCTGACGAAAACAGATTTGGCGCACCAAATTCCATCGCGTTTTCATCGTTGTATTTCTTTATCCTCAAAAGCAGGTGCACGATTTCATTTTTGCTTTCTTCTATTTTTAATTCTATTTTTTTGATTACGCCTGCGCCAATAGATTCCCTTTCAACAAAATCGTTGTTGATTTTTGTGATAATTTTCTGTATTTCACCCGATTGCGCCAACAGATTTCCTGTCTCTGTTCCAATGGTCGCAACGATAAGTGCAAAACGTTCATTTACTTCTTTTTCAATTCGTTCTATTTTCCGGTCTTCTACAAAGTCGGACAACATTTCGGCAAAAGAGAGCAATTCTGTTTCACTTGCCACCTGTTTTTTGAATTTGAATATGTTGTTTTCGCTGAATTTTCCAAGAAAATCAATCGCTGTTGTTCGCAATTCATCTTTGCGATTATTCAGTTTTTCGTAATGAATGGATTTTATTTCTTCAATCAAAACTTTGACGCGTTTTTCACTTTTTACTTCATTTTTGGAAGTTCCAAAATATATGGCAATAGATTTGAAACAATCGGTATCTTTAAACTCAGCAAAACAACCAATGTCTTCTCGTATGATTTTCACTTTGTCATCTAAATCTGAGATAATTGCTTGAATTTCAGATAAATTATTTGTGATTTCTGATTTTTGCTTTTCATATTTCAGATTTTCCAATTCCAGTTGTTTGTCTAATTTTTGTTTTTCCTGTTTAAATTCGTTGACTTTATCCATAAAATCCCGTTTGTCTTTGCGATATTCGATAACAATAGCATGGTTATTTTCGATAAAATTCAATTCGGCTTCCAATAGCTGTAATTTATCGCCAATTTCAGTCAACCGCTTGGTATCTGCCCCTTTTTCGGAAAGTTCCTTGTTTTTTCGATTGCCGGTTTCCTCTTTCTGTTTTTGGATTTCCGATTGTTTTGATTTTATTTCCGCTTCAACATCAACCAACAATAAATTTATGCGATTTTGCTCTGTATCAATGAGTTTATCGCGTTCTTTTTCTTTTGCTCTTATTGTCTTGTTTTGTTCTTCTTCCAAACGACTGACTTCCAATTCGGCATTTTTTGCGATTTCTGCGGCTTTGTCAATCTCTATTTCAATGTTTTCGAGTTGATTAATGCGTTCCTTTTGCGCCTTGTCTTTCAACTCATTCAGCTTTATGCTTGTTTCCGAATGTTTTTTATTGGCTTGTTCAAAACGATATTCGTTTTCACGACCGGCATCTTTCTTTTCGCGAATTTTCGGTTGATATTTCTTTTTCAACTTTTCCTTATCGTCTTCCAATTTTTCCAACAATTCTGAAATATTCTTTTTGATTGTTTGAATTTGAGCGTTTAATTCCTCTTTTTCCGTTTCATAATCGGTTACGGTTTTAACGGTTTTGTTTATTTCATTCAGGTCAATTTCAATACCGTAAAAATTGCCGGAATCTCCTGCCAATCGAGGATTTAACGATGAATTGAACAGCACATTTTTATCGTCAATTACTTTTCCGATTGAGTTCTCCCAATTTTGATAATTGTCTGTTAACCAACCATAAAATGAATCTTTACTATTGATGATACGCGATTCGATTTCTATAATTTTCGCTTCGAGAGTTGTAATTTGCTCGTCTAATTTTTCTTTGTTCCGGTCAAAATCTTTTTGCAAATTTTGCTCGTCAAGTTCCCATTGTTTTTGAATGGTTTCTATTTGTTTCGACAGATTTTCCTTTTCCGCAGGCAACTGTTTAGTCAGATTTTCCAATTCCTGTATCTCTTTTTCCAAACTTGAAATTTCATTTTCAAAAAAACGGATGTGTTTAATGCCTTCTTTTTTGAGTTTCAGGTTATTAACAATCCGTTTTTTATCTTCCCAATTCGTTCGTAAGAGTTCAATCTCTTTTTTATGCTCTTCTCGAAAATCAGCAATTTGTTTATTGAAATTTTTATGCGCCATTTCTTTAAAAAACAGAAAATCAGCGTTTATTTTGTTCTTTTCGGAGTTTTTTCCATTCAAAAAATCTTTGTATTGATTTTCCAAATTATCAAGTAATGCGTTGAACTTTGCTTCTAAATCAGCAAATTGAGCAGAAAGCAGTGCTTTTTCATTCAGCAAATTGCTTTTTTCTTTTTCAAAATCGGCTTTCTTTTCTACTTTGGCAATGATTTGATTGATATTTTTTTGCTCATATTCATCATTTTTGCGTTTGGCAATTTTCAGATTTTCGTCTTGTACCCGAATATCGCCTCTTATTTTAGTTGCTTTTTCGTCAAAAAGTTCTTTTGCACGAGCTAATTTACTTTTGATTGCGGTTTCTTTTTCCTGCTGCGTTTTTAGTCTTTCCGCAAATTCCGGCTCCTGTTTTTCGTTTTCGTTTACCGCCCACGCCAATTCTTTGGCAAGTCCGGTTTTCTCACGTTCCAAATGACGGATAGCGATATGAAGTTTTGCAATATTTTCGGCTTGCGAAGTGGTTGAAGGTATTTTAAATTTTCGAATATCAGCGAGTTGTGTTTCAAAATCTTTTAGACTGTGTGCATATTGGTTTAAATCAATTCGCACGTCATTGTCCAACGAAAGAATAATGATTCGCTTGATAAAATCCGCCTCCATTTTTGAGTTGAGAAATACGTTTTGAATGGTTTTCGGCACTTGCCGGTAGTCTTTGCTTTCGAGAATTGAATATTTTCTCCATTCGTACTTTTTTGCATCGTGATTGCCGTAAATAATATCGCGGTATTCTTTGTATTCGTCTATTTTTCGTTTTGTATAGGAAATCCGGTTGGCATCAAGTTGTTGCGCAATTCCATCCCAACTGTCAGGCACATTGCCGTTTTCGTTCACAAAATATTTTTGTTGATACTCTCCGCTAAAAAAACGGAAACAAACTTTATGTTGCGATTTATACGAAACAACACAGAATTTTCCGTCTTCGCGTGCCACCTCGTAAATAATGTACGAATTGGAATGGTTGAAATAATATTCCAAATAGGACTTTTTTTGCGGCGGAATGCCCAATCCGAGCGTGTCGGCATTGTAAAAAAATAGAATTGACCGCAATATGGTACTTTTTCCGGTATTATTTGTTCCGATGAAATGCACATTGCCGTCAAGATTTATTTCGGCGTATTTTACTTGTGCGCTATTGATAAATATGATTTTATTCAGGTATCTCATGTTTTACTTTATTTCTCATTTTTCGTTTATATATTGCTATTTACAGTTTTATTAATAATGCTTATAAGCATCTCAATAAAGCCGTGAAAATCACTTCCTAATTCAATTATTTTTTGAGGTATTATACCTCTATATTCAATAAGGTGAATAGAATTATCTTGATTCTTTTCTGCAATTAAATTATTTTCAATAAGAGGTTTTACGCTATGTCCAATGTTGGTAACAAATTTTGTAAGTGACAAAATTTCTTCAATAGGAAGTTTATACTTATCTCCGTTGCCTGAATAACGTGTAATATCAACAGAACATAATGCATAATGTACTTCTTCTTCGACTGCTCGTTGTAGCTGTAGTTTGCTCATGGAAACTGAATTATTAGAATCCCATCTTGATTTGACCTCTATGAAATAAATAGGCTTTCCATCAAGGAATATAATAACATCCTGACCTCCCTGAATATCAGAAGCGTCTAAATCCTTTTCTTCGTCAAATGAAATCCTATCTTGCAATTCTATTGATAAATTTTCTCTAATAAGATTTTCTATATTTCTCCCGATTTCATACTTATGCCTAAAGTTAGCATCACTTTCAATTTTTTGCTGCATTAATGAATTTGCTAAATCAAGAATTGTATCAAAATTAGGCTCTTGAACTAATTTCCCAAGTTTTTTTAACTGGGATTCTTTCAGTGTTACGATTGAAAATATATCATCTTTAGTACTTTCATTAGTAACAACTTCTAACATTAAATTTGCTTTCTTGTCGTCTAATCGAGGAAATAAATCAGCATAATTCTTATCTCTCAATTTTGAGATTATATTCAATATTTCATCTTTAAATGGGTGTTTGTTAATATCTTTTATATCCGTATTGAAAAATATATCTTCTATTTCAGTTGTTAGAGATTTGTTTGTTAAAGATCTGTCTTCAGCTACACAGTCATTAAAATTGCCATATATTAAATCATTTCTTATTTCACATTTTTTTACGTTATTGTATAAGTCCTTTATTTCAGGAAGGATATTAATGTCTCTTTTTAATTCGTTGATAGACTTCAATTTATTTGCTTGACTTGGATAAATATTGGAACTTAAATAGACTTCTTTATAGCTATCGTCATAGCAATTTGCGATATGTAATAATAATTCGAGGTTTTTTTCAACCCAATCGCTATTATGATATTGAATTATGTTGAAAAAAACTTGTACTAATACTTTTCTTGCGTAACGAATAACAATATTGCTTTCTTGTTCTTCTAAGTTTGAAAGCAAGATAAGATTTTCATCTATTGAGTAATATCTACAAAGTATTTTTAATAACAATGTGGGCTTACTTTGAGAGTTAATGTTGTTATTTAGCTTACAATATTTGACTAAATTTAAAAAAAAGTCGTAATCAAGCTTTTTTGAAATACCTATGTTGTTATTATAGTTTTCATCGCTGAAATTTTTCGGAGTACATATCTGTTCCGAAATAGGCAGGTCGTCTAATGCTGTTTTTACGTTGTTTGAAAAGTTCTTTCTGTTAAAATCGTCGAATTTGAAATTGAAACGGAAATCGTTATGAACTAATTTTTCAATCGAGTTGGGTATGAGAAAACGTCCAATCTCTATCAGTGTATCGTTCAGGTCTTTGGGAATAACTAATGTGGAAGTTTGAAAAAATTTACCATCCAAATTTGGGGTTAAGGTAAAATCAGAAAAATAAATAGTTTTTTCTTCATTAATTAATCGAGAATAGTAGTTGATTAAATTCTTTTTTTCAAAATCATCCAAGTGTTTGGTTGCAATAAATGAAACAATATTCTCATGTCCAATAAAATTTATATCATCATTTACCCATTCATTAACATAATGACTCCATTGGACTATTCTTGATTTAACGGGTAGGTTTTTCTTAAATGCAATTGCCAATTCGTAAATATCATCAAAATAATCATCCTTTTCTATAATTTCATGGCTGAAAAAACATGCTTCATTTACAGGTTTGAAACCATCAGTAGTTTCAACAAATGGGAATAATTTAAATTCATTAGTCCAAGTGTTTTGAAGCCCTTCAAAATATTCATTCAATAATGAATTGTCCGAATTTCTTTTAAAATTTATTTTTGCATATAATAATGGATTTGAAACATTAACGACATTGCTCTTCAAGAAAGAGAATATTAGATTTGAAGCTTTTTCAATAATTTTTCTATTTTCCGTCTCTTGGTCTTTTACCTGATCTTTATTGCTTTTCAAATGAATCCCATCACGTTGTTCTGTAGGTAGAAACTTATTGCAATTTATTACGAAGTTTATTCCAAAATTTTCAGAGCCAATTAAAGGATAGTATAAAAACAGGCGAGCAATACGCTCTTTAAATTGAAATAATTCTAAGTTTTTGTCAATGGGAAGAATTATTTCTATTTCATCTTCTGTGTCAACAATGGAATATAGTATTATTGGAACTTCATTTTTTAAGATTGTGGTTTTGAACAGATTTATTCCTTTTTCATTTTCTAAAGGTATTTTTTCTGCTCTTTCAAAGCATATTTGATAATCATCATTAAGTATGTTGAGTTTTTTTATTCTATCATTAAATGTTAATATTATTGGGACATAATCCTCTATGTCTTTTTTTGAATCCTTTATGTATTCGAATTCTTGTTGACTTTCAGGTATATATGTGAACGTTGTTGTTTTTGTAGAAGTTGAAATTATGATTCCTTCTTTAATTAGTTTATAAACGTTGTCCTTTTGAGTTTTGATATTTGAACTTAATTCTTTCCATTCTTTAGGACTTCTGTCAATTAAAAAATCTTTTATTTCAAAAAAAGCATTATTGGCTTTTAGTATTGAATTTATTTTAAATTTTCGTCCAAATGTGTGAGTTGTTAAAAAGCCCGTTCCATATTTTCCGACTTCGGGTATTTCCGGATCATCTCCATATTTTCCACTAACTTGTTTTATAAGAGAGATTAAAGATTTAGTTGTAAATGGAACTCCATTATGAGAAAATGAAAAACCACCATTTCGATAATCAATAATTATCTCACATGTTGTAGATAAGTCACAAGCATTTTGCACTAATTCCCATATCGCTCGATTTGAGGAAAAGTTATTAAAATTTTCAAATCCTCTTATCATTTTGTCCGCATGTTGTTTTAAATCTGACAACTCGTCTTCTATGATAGTTTCATCTAATATTTTTTGACGGTCAATTTGTTGCTCTAATCCCATATTCAATTATTGTATTTTTTGCGTTCTCCTACACTTGCAGGCAACTTGGCAATTTCTGTAAAATATATTTTTCCGAAATTTATAAATTTTATTCAGGTATCTCATTTTGCACTTCCTCCGGTATGTTTATGTTTGTGACCAATTCTTCCAAATATTTGAAGGACGAGAGTATTTTGTACGATTTCAGTATTTCGTTTTCCATTTCGGCAAAACCGTCCTTGCATAAATTTTCTATCGTTTTTGTAACGAATTCATCATAAGGTGTTTTGTCGTCCATTTTTAACACTTTACGCAAGCTGTCCGCTTTGTTTTTCAATACGGCGTCGACTTTGATTTTTACGACTATTTCCTGCGGACTGAAGCTGTAACCCGAACCGAAAGCATTGTCAAAGGTTTTGAAAAAATCCAATATGTCAATCCATTTGCAGGCGGTTTCCAATTTGCGTTCCAAGTCGGCTTTTAATTCGTTTTTGCGCGAAAAATAATAAAACTCATCACCTTTTTCGAGTGTAAAACCAATAGCGGAAAAGTAGTCGTACAGCACGTCATATTTGTCCATATCATCAATCACGTCATACAATTTTGAGATACGGCTGTCCGCACTGTTTGAGCAAATAAACTGCCCGCTGCTTAAAATTTCAAATATTTCGCCTGTTTGCTTGGGTACATTCATATTCCGGATTATTTAGGATAAACAATTGCGTATTCAATTTTGTCGTATGTTGAGAAATCATCGGATAAATCCAATTCATCTTCAAACATGGAAATCAGTTGGCAAAAAACGGTAACTCGTTCTTCAAAAGGAACATCCCGTGTGAATTGGTAACTCAAAAGAAAATCGAACAAATGCCTGCTTGACCGTTTGAAGTCATTTTTTACTTTATGCAAATCTATGTAAACTTCCTGTTCACTATCCTGTAATCGGTCTTGTTCCGACAAACTTTCTGCCGAGTGTTTTATTGGATTAACTACTGATGTATAACGTTTTCTGACTTTTTGTATCAATAAATAATTTTCATCTTTCTGCAAATTATCAATCGACAATTTTAACCGGTACGAAGGTTTGGGGTCAAAGACAAGTGCGTTATTTTGCGATAATACTTTGCAAATAGTTGTTTTGTGCTTGATTTCAAACTGGTCGCGCAGGTATTTCAACTGTTTCAGTTTTTCAATGAATTTGCTTTGATATTTTATCTGGTTGATATACTCAATGATTTGTTGGCGTGTTTCTATCAGATTGTGCCGGGACTCTGTTAAGTCCAAAACAAGTTGCGTTCTGATTTCCTTTAAACCTTCATCGGCAGCCAATTTGAAAAATGTAAGTTCGTCTTCATTCAACAGCCGCTCGGTTTGTTCGATAAGCGTTTGAATCGCTTCCAACTTTTGCTTGTAATTTTCGAGCTTGGTAAGTTTGATTTTATAATTCGGCTCGGTTTTGAAAGCGTTATCAATGTTACGGTTCAAATCAACGATATTTCGCAATGTGCTTCGCCCGATTTTTTGCAAGACAGATTTTACATTTCTTAAATATTTAAACCGTTCACTGTCAGTATTCGACTGTAAAAAATAAGTCGCATATTCTTTTATTTGTTGTATATTTTCGTTGATATATGAGATGTTGATTTCTTCATTGACTTCCAAAATATCTTCAAAGAAATTGAGAAACTGGTCGTCTAATTCAAGGTATGCGCCATTTTGAACGATAATGTTTTTGCCGAGCAAAAGTTTGATAACGTCTTCGTTGTTGTCCATTAATTCCACTGCATAGTCATAGCGATACGCGGGTAGTTTGCGTTTCTCAAACATCTCGGCAATGAGTTTGTTGCCTCGGCTCAATGTGTTGAGTAATTCGCGTATGGAATTGAAATGGTTCATAATGTGTGTAAAGTTATTGTTCAAATCGGATTTCGCTCCCGATTATCAGCTACATATTTTGCAAAATTACCATTTTAGGCAATATTCCAAAAATATTCATATAACTTTTTCAAAGGAATAAATCTTTGTTTTTATTTATGAAATTGAGTTTACTGAGATAAAATTCTTATGTGGAGTTTTTAGGCTTCTATGCCTATTTGCTGGTATAATTTTTTACCGCAAAAATACAAAAAACACTATTTATTTCTAATCAAAACTTAAACAAACTCAAAATTTTCAACGGGACAATTGAAAAAACTTCATGAATTTCTTTGTGTACTTCTCGTGTCTTTTCGTGGTTTTCTCGTGGTTTCTTGGAATATCTTCGTGTTTCTTTGTGGTTTTCTCGTGTCTTTTCGTGTTTCTTCGTGGTTTTTTCGTGTTTCTTCGTGGCAGTAGAAAAATCGAAGAAAAACCCAAGTTTCAACAAGAATATTTTAAAATTTTATTTGCAAAGCATTAAAATATTCGAGTTTTTTTGAGATGAAAATGAAGAAAAAATCCTTATATATTTTTTTCTACTTATACGCTTTTTTGCCCATTTTATTCAATCATTGATATTAATTCTTTACGCATTTCTTCATCAATAGTACGATAACGGGCAAATGCTCTACTGTTTGGTTTGTGTCCGCTCAACTCCGCTACAAGGTTTTGGTCTTTTGCTTTTTTGTACATATTACCCACAAAACACCGGCGGGCAAGGTGGCTACTTGCTACCTCGTTAATCGGTCGGATAACATTTTCACGAGTAAGTGGGTCGCAAAGAACAACATTACGGGTTATTTCTGCCAACTCGAATACTACTTTGATTGCATCATTATATTTTTGTTCCGAAATAAGCGGAAACAACGCTTTTCCCTCAAAGTCGGAATATTTGGCAAGTATTTCCTTTGCAATAGCACTCAACGGCACACGCACCGTTATGGGTTTTTCGTCTTTGGTTTTTCCTGCAATGTATTCTACTGCCTCATTGATTATATTTTGCTTTGTAAGTTTATAAAAATCACCCACTCGGCAACCAATAAGGCATTGAAATACAAAAATATCTCGCTGTTTTTCGAGTGCGGGGCGATGCGAGAGGTCAAGGTTGTAAAGTTTATTGCGTTCTTCAATGGTAATGTAAAACGGAGTTCCATAAACACATTCTTCAATCTTAAAATCATCAAAAGGGCGATTAGTTGTAATTTTAGCTGTTTTGTTGCACCATATAAAGAAAGTGCGCAACTTCTTAAGAATATCATTGAGGGTATTTTGTCCGCGAGGCTTTTGCTTGCGATATTCGGGAAATGCCTCGTATAATTCAGGCATTGTATCGAAGTAAATATGCTCGTTTTTTAGAAAATCTGAAAATTCCCGGAATGTGTCGGGAATAACGCTGTCGAGTTCCCATTTCCATGATTTGCGGTTGCAGTCGCTTTGTTGTACGAATAACTCAAAGCGTTTAAGGCAACGAAAAACGACACGAATATTTTTTTTACGTCCTTCGGATAGTGGGTGTTTTATTAAAAAGTCGTCGAAAGCGTCAAAAAATGATATTTCAACAGGTTGCTCTATTTTGGGAGCATACTTTTCGGGAAAATTGAATATATCAACGGTGGTTGTCAGCCAATCGGGTGTAATGGTGGATTTATCAAGAGCATTAAAAGCAGTATTAATATATGCAATAAGCGCATTAAGTTTTTCCACTTGGTCGGTAAGATACTGTTTGAGTTCCTTTTTTTCGTCATTCATCAATCGAAAATTGGGAACAATGATATTTTCCGTATCTTTATCCCAATATTCGGCTGGAATAAAAATATTCGTTTTCGCTCGTTGATTTATTTTTCCGTGTGAAAAACGAATTAAAATTTCCTGCTTGTTTACTACAATTTTTGTAGATAACGATAAATAAATTGTCGCCATAATTGTATTTTTAATAAGCACAAAGGTATAATATTTTTGGCGACTTTTTGGCGACTTAGTTCAAATTAAGCGCAATTTTGGCGAAATCGTCTGCAATTGAAATTTTCAATAAAATATTTATAATCAATAAATTAGATGGAATTTTGTTGTTTTGTGATTTTGGCGAATTGTTAATTTCGATCCCCTGCTGGGTCACACATAAAGGCGTAATTGATTGATATTCAATTATGCCTTTTATTTTTGAGAAACATTTGAGAAACAGAGCAAAAAAAGCACCTCGAAAATCGCTTTTCCCGAAGTGCTTTTACCAATATTCAAACAATACCTTTCGGCATTAATTTTGTGTAAAGATACGTTTTTTCTCTAAAGATTCAATAATTGTTTCTTCTTCTGATTAAATTCATCTTCCGATATGACTCCTAAGTCTAACAACTCTTTAAATTCTTTGATTTGTTCCGCTGCTGACTTTTCAGAAATAACAGTTTGAGAAACTACTGGGGCTGATGCTTCACTAATCTTTTCTTCAACAAGCCTTTTTAATTCTTGCATTGTAAAGTTGTCTTTATTTGAAAATATGATACTATTTTCATCAGTAGCAAGACCAATACTACCAAATAAGCTACTCCTTTCCGGGCTTCCATGCAAAGTAAATTGAAGGAATCCTTGTGAAAATGTCGTGGCGCTTTTAATATTAACGGCTGAAATATTCTTATAGAATAGCTTTTTTTCTCCCTTTAAGCCACCTGCCCAAAATCCTGAGCGTTGAATTTCCATACCATTATCATCTAATTTGATAACAATTTTATACGGCGATTTAATTTCAAATATTTTTTCCATTTTCTATTGATGTTATAACTACATTAAACCTTAATCCTCCCAAATTTCACAGTTTTTTATTACAACACTCATTAGAGAAAATCCGCCACATTTACCGACTATTGTAATTTTCTGATTCTTTTTAAGTTGAGCAATGACATTATTATCCTTCTCTGAAAAATAACAATTTACTCTTTGAAGATATTCTCCGGCAATCAGCGAAATATATGGGTCTCCTAAAATATCTTTGCCAATATTATCAATCGTTCCTGTAACTGCAATTAATTTACTCTTATATTGATTATCTGCCGCCACTTCATTTGCGTTGTATGCAGCATATAAAGCCCTTGCTGAAATTTCAATTTCCCATTTAGGTATGTATTTGCTTTTTGGATAGACTTGCTTTATGTATTCAATGTAATCCGGTTTTGATGTTATATATGGATAAAAACAGCCATCACATTTACTCCAAGAGGAAACACCTTTCTTTCGGGCTTCATAGAGTGCATCCAATACTTTCGGATTTTTCGGGTCTAAAACGGCAAATATAGGCGAGAAGTCGAATGGTTCGATTGTTTGCCATTCACCATTTTTATCACGATAACTCGTAGCCTCATCTCTATAATAGCCATATTCTTTACGATACCTCTCAAACACATCAATAAGTTCTTTGGTATATCCGCCAAACTTAGGCATCCCAACTATCATTGCTACTTCCGTAAAATACATAGCGTTATCACCTGATAATTTGACTTTTTCTTGTGTTTTTCCTGTCATTGCAATTCCATCTGCACCGGAATACATAACTCCTTCGGCTATTGCTTGCATTATGGGAATATATTTTCCGGACACAATGGCACTATCCACCAATATTTTATAATATTCCTCCTGTTCAAAATCGGACAAATGCAACTCTCTATTTTTCTTTGCTTCGTCCGTTAATTCTACGGTTTTAAATCCATCCAAATAGGATTGATAAGGACTTTTTTGCTCCTTATTTGCCTTACCGCTTTTTTGTTCTTTACTTTCGGGGTTGTTGGTCGCCTCTTCGGATGTATTTGCGCCTACCATTACTATTCCAATAAGGCAAAAAATTATCGGCACAATGATTCTTACCGGCTTATTTCCCCATATTGGAAATTTTGTTTTCAACCATTCCGAAACAATCGGGATAATGGCAGCTCCGGCTAAAATAAAAAATGTTCCAGCTAAAAATGATTGACTGAAACCTACTAACCCAAGCAGGAAAAGAAATATTCTTGCAACCCACTTGATAATGATTAATGCTTGTTTTTTGCCTTCCGGCGATGATGTTGTTGTCATAAGATAAATAATTTAATGAGTTAATACCTGTTTTGCAAAATAAGTAGGGCGTAAATTTGTACGTCCTAATTCAGGCTACTGGTGAAACCCTCCGGAATACGACAAAATACGCCCATAGTGGCGCATCTTGCAGCTGTCATTCCGGAAAATATTACCAGTATTTTGAATTAGGAACTGAACTGCGAAACGCAATTATTATCTTATGTACTATTTTACATCTTACTTTTTACATAAACTTACTTTTTTTGATTCGAGGCAAAAGTAGGGAAAATTTTTGAAGTTTTAGAAGAGTGATTGATTTTATAATCCACAGGAAAGCGGCAAGGGTTTATACAGATTCATTTTTAACAAAAAGATTATATCTTTGCAGAAAAAATTTGTACCTATTTTAGAGATGCTTATTGACCCATTAGCCGAAACATTTGGATTACACCCATCCTTACTAATACCAATTGGTGCAAAGAATAAGGAGTCTATTGAAAGGTATATTGGTTCAATAGATATAACTATTGGAAATTGTGAAGCGTTTGTCGTAAATTTTGCGCCTTTAGCCCCTCCGAATGAATTACCTGTTTGGAGTCATCCCCGAAGTACTCTTCTCACAAATTCTATACAAATTTGGGTAGACGTTGATTTCAGAAATTATCGAAAGATATACTTACAGCACATTGAGGAAATTGATAAGGTTGATGTAATTGACCATATAATGAACAGAAGATTTGCTAAAAAGCTGGGATATAAATATGTTCGGCTTTTACATGTTAGTAGAGGAGTTAATTCAAGTGCCGGAAGAGGAGGCGAATTAATGGCATGTGAAAATCTTGATATGAATATGGAGATTAATCCTGACATAAACAAAAATGAGATAGAATATGCAGACCCTATGGATTTGTCTAAAATGCTAAATATTAAAGTAGGAGGTTTTGGTTTAGATGCAGTAAGAGACCACCATTTTTTATTTTATGGTAAATAAAATTTTCACTTTTCCCATACCGCTTATCACCTTGCTTGTATCTTTAAATACTCTGAACTCAATTAATATTTATTTCGCCTTCATTTTTTTCGACATACATAGATTTTTCTCCATTGAAATTAATTGTGCGTGTTGATTCAGATGTTTTCTTTTTATTAAAAACATATTTCACTAATTTGACAATTCCACCCAGAATAAAAACACCTATTCCAGAGAAAATCCATACTTTATTTTCAATAAGCCAGTCTATCATAACATTCTAAATTTAAGAAGATAATTCTTTTAAAAAAGTTCTCAAATGCACATTCCTGTATTGAGGTATCTGAAGTAATGAATCGAAGGTATCCATTGCTTTTTCTAAGATAGAATTGTCTTTTTCATATTTTCTAACACCATTATATGCTTCTATCAAAACATTGATAGGACTTTTATCATAAAATTCATGCTTGAAATCATTAGGATTGGAAGCAAAGAACCATACCAAACACTGCTCAGAGTCAAACGGTATTAATTTTCTCAGATAATCGTAAAAATAATTGCTTTTATATCGACTAATAGGTGAATTAACATACTTATTCGTAAAAATTTTAAGTTTGCTATCTATTTTTTTCGGAATATGCATAAAGCAATTGTTTATTTTTTTACTAAGTTCTTCATCGTCAAAATCTAACAGATAATTAATGATTTTCCAACCTTTATCCGAATATTTTTCGTCATTCAAAATTTGGGTACAAATAATCCATGCTAATTCTTGTCTTGCATGAGTATTGTTATTCAACAAGGTTTTCAATAATATAAAAGCATTCGGTTTTCTATGTATGTAAGCATTGAGCAAGAAAGATGCCATTGATTTACCTGCTTCCTCAATTGTAATTGCTTTACTGAAAAACGGTACAAGTTTCTTAAAGTCAATATAGATATGGTATAATAGTGGATGCCCATTATAAAAAGGGATTGCTAAAAGCAATGGATTATAATCCTTTACCATTCTTAAATACAAATCAAATGCTCTTTGTTTGTCTAAATTATTTAGCCAAGCGCCATTAAAGATTGCACAAGCGCGTGTTGCTGCATTTGCATTATCGGCAACAAATTCTAATGTTTCAAAAATTTCATCTTTATATTGTGTTAAAGAATGGCAGTCAACAAAAAATTCAACAGCAACTCCTCTGATAGAATTTATACCTGTATTAATAGCTACCCCCATTCCTATACTTCGTCCGATTTCTGAATCAGTTTCACATTCTCTATCAGGGTATTGATAAATAACTTCTTTGACAAAATCAAAAATCAATTTATCTAAATCCTTATTATCCTGTATAGTATATCTTAATACTCTTAAAAATTCCAATAAACTATTTTCGTCTAATTCATTTTTTCTATGTTTTATTATACTTAGACACAATAATTGCAGGTCTGTTTTACTATAATTTCCTTTTTGTAATCCCTCAAATCCGGCAAGTATATAATCAATGACAATATCTTTATCATCAACCAAATTAGCAATAAATGGATAAAATTTTTCGGGATTTTTAGATACGTGTTCTTCAAATTGTCTTCTATTTCCTTCTTTTGAAGGTTTCTTCCATTCATCAATAGAACTTGCTTCGGCATTAAGTTTTTTGAATGTATTTTTCCAATCATCAAAAGACATTTTTTCGTATGCGTTGTGAGAATAACTGTGCCAACCCGAAGTTACAGTTACTTCCTGCGGTTCTCTATTTGCGACTTTTCCATATTTCCGAAATCCTTCTTGATATATTTTTCTTATTTCATCATATTGATTTCTATATTCTTCCGGCAACATGGCAATTAAACTGTATGTACTTGCTAAATAATTGGAACGAACTTTCTTCTTTGTATAATAATCCTCATAAATCCAATGATAATAATTTTTTCTTGTTGACAAAATTGCCTGATTAACTTTTTGTTGTTGTTCACCTGTTAGCAATGGATAACTTTTAGCCAACAATTCTTTTGAATAGTAACTCAGAATTTCAGAGGCATCAATATTTATGAAAAAATTATTTTTGATAAATAAATTGAAAATACGATTAATTTCTTCTTTTACATTTTGTAATAAATAATAGATTCCTATTGCCAACAAGTTTGCCTGTTTTGATTTTAATGTATTGACAAATAATTCTTTAGAGCGAATGTCATATAAGTTATTTTTTATGTCGGAAAGAACTAAATCATATATGTTTTTAAATTCGTGGCAATCATTATTATCAGGATTAGGTCTATACAAATAAAATGCACGATCACCATACAAACCTTTTCGAGATTCATATTGTCTGGCTTTTGCTGCTTGTTCTATAACATACAGAAAATAAGGAATTGCCTTATTGAGATATAGTTTGTGCAAATCGCCATAAATGCGTAAACTATCGTATCCTCCCGGAATATACTCAAGTTCGCCCCAACTTATTTTAGATATGTTTTCATCAAAATCTTTCTTTAATTCGGCAATAGCAAAATCAGGGTCGGATTTCAACACTTTGTCCAAATAATAATATCTTCCTCTGATATTCACATCCCATTTTGACGATGTTTTATTATATAATCCGTAAGATAAAGATATTGTTGATTCCGGTATTTGTATCAAAACATTTTCTATAAGTTTAGTTTTCTTTGAATATTTAGTAAGAAAATCAATGACTGTTTGTGTTTCTTGGCATATAATTCTGGTACATAGGTTGATAATTACGAATTCTATTTCATCATCTGTGGTTGATAACAATTTTTTAAATTCATTCTGTTCAATGATAAATTTAAACCATTCCGGACTTTGAATTGATTCCAAAAATATCCGGAACAACAAAGGCGATTTTATTATATGGTCTTTTATAAATTTTGTTTCTTGCATCAAAGGATTCTGATAAAACCCCAAGTCATTTATCAGTAAAAGTTTCAGATGAAACCGGTATTCATTTTCCAATAAAACAATTTTCAATTCTTTCATGTAAGTTTCCACATCTAAATCTCTTAAATATGAAAATATCTGTTTTACCTGCGACCGGATAAATAAACCTTGATGAACACTTTTTAGCCAAACCGATATGCTTTTACCTGAAGTTATAAATGTTCGAGCATATACATAATCGAAAAATGTTTGGTGTATGAATTGAATTTTGTTATCTGTTTCCTTCAATAAATCATTGTGAAGCAGATAATTAATTTCTTTACCATATTGACTGAAATTTCGTTTATCAACAACAATGTGCTGTTGCTCGTGCATTTTGTTGGCAACGAGTGTCATTAGTGCGATTACTTCATTTTTATTTTCGATATACTCATTCCAAATTTCATCATACAACTTTTGAAGTGTAATATTATCGTCAAATTGTTTGCTTAAGCCAACTTTACAAAACAAGTTCAGATGCAAAGGAACACGAAGAAATTCTTTTAATCTTTCATTATTGTCATTTATTTTTATTCCAATTTCAGACAAAACATTTTTAACTTGTTCTGTGTCAAGTAAGGATATATTGAAAATATTTTTACTTTTATATGACCTTAAAGTTGTATCGTAATTCAAATCGTATGTTCTGCACGAAATCACAATCCGAACATTCGGATAATTTTCCAATTGCTTAATTAACCTGTCGTATGCATTAATCGCATTTCTGTTGGAGGAAAGCGACATAGAAAGCGCATCAATTTGGTCAATTAGAAGTACAACTGACGAATAGTTTGCAGACAAAGAGCGAAATATAGACAAAATATTATCGTGAAGATTTAATTCTGTTTCAATATCATTTAAAGAGTTTATATTTAGTATTTTATCTGCTTTTATTCCTAAAACCGGAATATTGCTTAGATTCAATAAATCAAATAAATCCTTTAGGACAACAGATTTTCCATACCCGGTATTACCTGCCAACAGGGCTATATTTGATTCTTTTTCTTTCAGGTCTTTTACAATCCAATTGAAAATATCTGTTGTTTCTTTCCTGTCAATATGTATTTTTCCTTGAAATTTATTCTCATAGAGAGACAAGTCAACTGACGCGCGATTGATATTTGACAACAATTCTTCTTTTGATAGAGAAGATTTATTTTGAGCAATATTAATATTAACTATTCCCTCATTTCTCTCTATATAAGAAGATTGTTCTCCAAGATTGATTGTTGTATTATGTTCTTTTTTGTCAAACATTTTTACTTTCTATTTTTCCAATAATTCTCTCAAATGATTCTTTAACCAACTTCTCATCCGGGATTTCAGAAAATGCCAACGGAGACAATTCATTTTGATAGGTTGAACGCAAATTTGCCCATAAAGCAGAAAAATCTTTTACTAATGGCGAATCATCAACTGTCTTTGTTTGCCAATCTTTTGGTTGGGCAAATTCCTGTTGGTCGTGAATTAGTAGTTCGGATAAATCTTTTTGAAAATCAGCGGATTGGATATATTTTGCACATTCCTCATCATTTGCCAAATAGTATAAATCGTAGAAATGGCGGATTTTAGATGCAACCGCTTTAGGTACGTCTTCTTCAAATGAGAAACGAATAAGCGATACCAACTTTTCTGTTATCGTGCGCCTTTTGTCTAAAACATTGATTGAAAAAGGATTTAGTTCATATTGTTCTATCAAATCGTGCCGGTTGATAGCAGCAAGATAGTCGGTTATGAAAGAGGAAATTTCGTGTTTGATATAAGGATAGGGATTTGCATAAGTATTGATTTCTATTAAAAGTTGTCCTGCTTTTACAGTAGGAGAAGTTAATCCAACCAAGTTCGGATAGAGATAAATTGCTTTGTAAAAGCGTGAGCCTTTACTTGTTATACCTTGCGTGATTTTTTCTTCCAATTCGTTTGCCATATCTTTTGCAAGCCGTTTTATCAGCGTTTTTAATTGGTTACCGGAAAATGAATCTGCTTCAATAACAGCAATATCAATGTCTTCCGAAAAGCGATTGGTTAAACGATAGGCTTTTGAGAGCGAAGTTCCACCTTTGAAAACAACTTTCTCTGCATTGGGATTTTGCGACATTCGTTGCAATGCACGAGTTATCCAATAATCCTTTTCGATAAATGCAGGTGAGATTCGGAAATGTTCCGCAGTAAAGGTTATTAGTGTTGAAAATTGTTCGTTGTCTGTATGTAGTATCATATAATATTCCATTTTTTTTGATTGAACAATATTTTATCCGAAATGCCTAATTTATAGAATGTTTGCGGATTAAGTGCGTTTAGCATCTCGGTTGTATCTTCTTTTGGATTAAGCGTTTCGAGCATTGCTCCCAAAAGAGCTGTTGCTTGTGGCGTGTATTTGAGCGACAATTTTTTGATTCCCTCACGCTGTTTTTCGTTTAACTCTTTCAATAACAAAAGCAGACGGCGACAAGTTTCATCGGGCATCGAATCTGGAATGTTTTTGAAAAAACGCAGACAATCGAGCAACTGCAAGAGCGGAATATTTTCTTTTGTAATATCGTTTTGCTGCTTGATAAAACTAATGCGGTAATAATTCCGTTTGATTGCTTTTTTCTCGTTAGCTACGCCAATTTGCAAAGTGAAAGGCACTTGTGTAGTCAATCCCAATTCGTTAAATGCTGTATATCCTGTAAGATAACCGATAACTTTGCCGTTTTTTTCAAGCAAATCTTTAACGAGTTGGTAAGTATTGAGGGGAAGTTCGCCAAACTCTGTTATTTTGGGTTTGTAAAAACGACCTTTAGAAGCACGGCGGATTTGCCCGGAGGCTACCATATTATTAAGTATCCTGTTCACCGTTGCTTGTTTGCGTAGGTCAATAGGAAAATCGGCAGGTGTGAAAACGAAGCCGGAATCGAAGGTTGATATGGTGTTTTTTATTGTATCTGTCATAATTTAATCTTGTTTTCGCCCGTAAAAACAGGAATTATTTGCGAAATTGCAAATTCAATTTACTTTGGTTTAGAAATATTTTTAATTAATAATTTGCTATTCATTATAATTTCTATCGTCTTATGGTTTAAACCAAATATATGAAATAAATAACCATACACATTGGTTTGCCCGTCTTCCTCTTGAATGTTTACAACATAGGAATTTTCATCCTTTTTTTTAAGATGTTTATTTATTTCATCATCAGACAATATTACATTAAAATTTCTACATAATCCTAAATATAATTCATTTACAGCACCTAAAAAATCATAAACAGTAGCATATTTTTCATCTAAAATAAACCAATTTTCATTATTGAGTTCAAGTACTGTCATTGGATATTGTCGCATTAATGCTTCCATATCACTACGCCCTTTGATGTTTAAAAGTTGGTGTAATAATTGTTTTCTGTCTTCAAGCTCAATTTGACTAAAACCTTTTTCTATCATACTGAGCAGGTATTCAAACATCATTTTATATGCATTATCTATTTCGATATTTCGTTTTGCCATTTGCTTTCTAATTTCAATGGCAACATTTAATTCTTTTTGAAAATTTTCCCGAATATCAGGCAAATATTGCTTATAAATCTTTTCGTACCATTCGAAACACTGTTTTTCTGTGAAATCTTTTGTTATTGTTTTAGGTATATTATATGCGAGAAGTAAAAAACCAATAGCAGGGGTAGACGTGCAAAGAGATAAATCACACAATAGAAAAGTAAATAAACAGGCAATCTTGAAATCAGAAATATATTGCGACACATAATAGAGAATGATTGTATATTCCGGGTTTTCATCCATATAATGATTTATTACCGACTTATCATCAATCTGTTTGTACCAAAGTTCCAACGCAAACGCTCCCGATTCCATAACATGGAAAGAACCAATGGGATAAGCTGTAATTTCTTCTTCTGAATGAAATAGTATATATGGAGTTTTAGAATCAAAATCAGGTTCATCAACAATAGCCAAGAAATTTGTAAGTTTTTCTATTTCTTTAAATTCATCTATTTTTTTACTTTCATAATTTATTTTATCTAAGTAGCTCCATATTTTTTGATGTTCCCATAACTCAGTTAGTCTATCTTTCATTTTTTTTTCTTTCCGGTCGTTTGAAATCTGATTCGATTTCGATATTTCTTCGTGCCACGCATTAAATGGCATTTTCAATGAGTTATAAGAGGCACACAAATTAATCATTTGTACTAAAATTTGTGTAAATAAATTAAGACGTTCGCCTGCAATTATAGTAGTTGAATTGTGTATATGATGACAAAACTCGTGGGCAAAAACAGGTATATCTGTCCAATCCTTGATAGATACTTTTTGACTAAAAAGATTATACATTCCTTGTTTTACCGAATATCTGTCCATCATACTCTTACTATTTCTATTTCTTCAATAATAGTTATCTCACCATCTTCTTTTTGCGTGATAACATTATAATCTGCGAGCAATTGAAGCGATTGAATGATTTTTGCATCAGAAAGTTTTGATTCAAATAAATTAATGTAACTATCTGCAATATCTTCAACATAACCATTTCCACCTATCATATAAAGTGATAATAATACTTTTGCATCTTGTTTTTCAAATTTTTTAGAAGTAGCTTTCAATATTGACCAACAAAAGAATAAGATAGATAATGTCGCACCTAATACCTCATTCGGAATAGTCAAAGAAATCATTGATTTAGTCATAGTTAGTGTAAAATCAATGAATTTTCTCTGGGAGAACTTAAAGATATTATACAAACTTATCATTTCGGCAGTTACATTTTCTGTGCCAACTTCAATTGTAGTCGAATGCCTATCAATTAAATCTTTACTAATTGTTAAATCTGCGCATTGAATGAAATGGTTCTCAATGTCTTTGTTCGGGAAAGAATAACTCGTGTTAATCAATAATTTCTTTAGTACGTCTTTTTTCATTTTTAATTATTTAATTTAATGTGACTACAAAAATATACATTTTCTTGTTTTTGCCCATAAAAACAAGAAAAAATTATAAAAAACTCCCTCTATTTTATTCCTCAATTAATAGCAAAACTACAATTGCTTTTTTATTCCACTATCTCTGTCAGGATAATATTTTGTAGCTAACATTGTTTTAACCTGCGAAGACATTGTATTCATTTTTTATCAGAAACAAAAAAAGCAGTGAATTTCCCTTATATGACGTTGCGGATTTTTTTCTTTTGAAACCGCTTTTTGCTCTTATAGGAATACTGAGATAACTTACTATCCTCTACCACCACGAGGCAGAATACAGATATGAGCCATTGAATAACAGCTCTGTTTCAGCACCCAATTTGCGTATGCCAACGCATCGGCTCTATCAGGGCTTTTCCCAAGTGTTTTTTTTATAATCTCTTTGCCGACTACTTTTACTGTTCTATCACTGCAAATCTCATATTTAATTGCCTGTAATTCGGTTTTTAAAGCCTCATCAGTCAAACTGCCTATTTCGCCTGCGATGAGGCTCTTACGCAATTCCCAATACATCTGTGAGCGAAGATTGAAGGGCTTGAACGTTTCAGCCGAATCTGTTTCTTCCGGTCTTGCACCTCCTTGAAGTTCGACAACTTCGTAGCCTTGTTGCTTCAAATTATCTACTACACCTGCACCAACGCCTACGGCATCTATTCCTACACATTCGGGGCTTATTTGATAATCGGTAATGAGTTGAATAGCGCGTGTTATAACCTCTGTAATACTTGTCTGTGGATAGCTTTCCACTAATTCAACATTCCCATCTTCTATAAGGACAAAAACCGTGTTGTCATTTCCATACCTCGCCACATCAATACCCAAGGCGGTTCTTCCACGTCCGTTTAACCACTCGGCAGCATTGGCGATTGCTTCGCTTGGGATTAGTTGGTTTATGCTATCGGTCAAACTCCAATCAGCAAAAAGATATTTTTTAAGCAGATTTGGGCTATCCTTGAACGCATCTTTTAAATTTCTAACATAGTCGCCATTTTCTTCGTGGTTGTCGGTCGTCAGACTTTGGATGTAAACTTCATCAGGATTAGAGGATTGAATGAATGTGGGGATTAACCAACAATTTTCGGGGTTACTTGTAAGCCTGCCTTCATAACTCGGTTTAGTTCCGTTGGGTAAAATCCAACGTAAACGAGTTTTCAGGAGGTCGTAAACAGACTTATGAATTTCATTGCTTTCGTCTATTCCGAACCATCCTATTTCGAGACCTTTTATTTTATTCAATAACGGGTCTTTGGCTACATCGGCTTCCATAAACAATAGAACGGAGCCATTGATAAATTCTATTTCTAAACGACTTTGATTGTAGTTCTTAATGGCTTGAGGCGGACAAATAGTAAGGAACGTTACTAATGTCGTCCGGCGCAGCACTGTAAGTTCCTTGCGGATAATCACAAGCCTGTTGCCGGGATATTTCATAGCTTGGGTTATCGCCTCAGCGCATAAGTACCACGACTTCCCACCCGACATTGCTCCGCCGAATAAAACGTACTTCGCCCTACAAGCGTGCGCTAAGGCTTGTTTCGGTTTTGGTTGGTAATATTGTTCAAATTCAATCTTCATTTGTTTCTCCTTTCTTTTTTAATTCCTTTATAGCGTTGGCAACTGTCATTTTTCCCTCACTAATAAAAAATCTCATTTCTTCATCTGCCTCAAACAGAATTAAACAATCTCTAACAGTAGAATCGCTTTTACCACATCGTTCTGCAATCTCGCTAATCGTCCATCCCATATATTTTAACCGGTAAAACATAATTGCTTCTTCCAATTCCGTTAATGGTTTTCTGTCATTATCAATGATAATATGAGCGAACAAGTTCATTTCATCTTCTTTCGTTTTCGGTGCTTGTTCAATAATTACAGGAACAGTAAACTCTTCATAACCATCCCTATCAATCAAAATCCGTGCTGCCTCATACCTGCGATAACCTGAAATGATTGTAAAACGCCTTTCTTCGTTCTCATAAACTACTAATGGAGTTGTAACACCATTTGCAATAATTGATTTCTTTAACAAATGAATATCGCCATAATCCTCACGACTATTTATATACAACATCTATGTCCAATAAACTTGTACTAACATACCTTACTTCTTTTACTTTTCTGCCCATAACTATCTTATTTTAAATTGTTTATAAAAATTCAAATTTTGTCTGTTTTCGATAAAATCTTATTCCATATCTTTTTATTCAATTCCTCTGCCGGTAAAATCTTATTCCATTGCTCACATACAAGAATAAAATTAATTATGTGATTTGTCAAACCTACAATAAATTCATTGTTGGTGTTTCCGGTTATGTGAATACAAGAATCTAACTCTTCCTTTATTTTAATAATAGCTTCGCTAAAACCAATCAAATAATCAGCGAAATCCGTATGAGCAATCTCCTTTTTAAAATCCTCAAACCCGAAGGAATAATTACCTATGGGCTTTTTATCGTCCAAGTAAAAACTTATTTCAAGGTTATTATTTACGTTATTATCTGCATAGCTGAAAAGTGCAAATTTGATTAAATCTTTACCTTTTTTACTTTTCAAATAAGCCTCCAACTTTTTTAATTGTTCTGTATCTAATAAATTATCCATATCTTTTATTTTTTAATGGTTTATAAATCAATTTGATATATTACTGATAAATTGAACGTTACCGCTATGTTCTACTTCTAACTTGTTCAATCCTTGAATCGCGCAAATCTCTTTGTTTGTTTGCAGAGCTAATTTGAAATCTTCCTTTTCAATAGCAGTTTTATAAATAAACTCAAATCGTTTGAGCGCTTTCGATAAAGAATATTCAGAATCTTTTACTAACTCTGACTTAATTAACTCGATAGCTTTATTAATGTAGTTATCTATTTGACGTTCAGATAAATTCCAATTTTCCGAATTAAATTGTAATATATTTTGCCGGTTCTTGCCTTCAATAAGCAACTCCGAAATCATTACAATCCTTTCATTTACAATATTTTGAGAAGTCCTTGCCATATCTGTTTATTTTATTTCTGTTTTTCGATTAAAAAGTTAGTAACAAATTATCTGCATCAAAATTTATTTGACTGTTTTCTAAAAAAGTAGGCGTTTCATTTCTTGAAATAAATTTTGGATAACCTTTGCGCTCGTTGTAATCCTCAACACTTGCCCAAACTGTCATAGTATCTTCATCTTTTCGTTGAAAATACACCTTGCCGTCCACGTCTAAACATATTTGCCAATCGCCCGTATTGAGTTGTTTTGGCTTGCTTTTTACTTCGCTAATATTATTAGCCGCATTGCTATTTTTAGGCTTGCAGACGACATTATTTGCACCCGTTGGCAATGTGTCGGGTGCTGGCAATCTCAAAAGATAATCCGCCAAATCCAATCCGTCCACCCGTTCCTCATCTGTGGCGACTTTTTCGAGATAATCTGATATGCTTACTTTGCAAAACTTCGCTAATTCATACGCTTTTTCTTTCCATTTTTCAACGCATTTCAAGTCGGGAAACAAAACCACATTTCTATTTTTCAATACTTCGCATCGTTCCGCGTTGAGGTTTGACAAACCACCACACGCCAACCAAACGAAATTAGGAAAATAACAACTCGCAATTAATGCCGTCTTTTCACTCTCTACGATTGCAACCTTTTTTGCGTTATCTCTCAAAAGATGTTCGCCAAATAAACATTGCTTTAAATTAAAGTCCTGCAATTTCAAAACGGAATGTACCCAACCGATTTTATTATACGGCTCTTTCTCTCTTTTGCCCGTACTTGGATTGTATTGCATTATTTTTCCTGTGCGTACTTTCCCCGAAACATCAATTTGCCAAAAGACAGTTGCACCGTCCCAATGTTTGGAAGTGCCAACGAAATAATGTCCGATTATGTTGTTTGTATTTTCAGTTCCTACAACTCCACGCAACCAATTATAAAGGTGGTTACTTTTGTAAGATTGTAGCGACTGTTTGAACACATCAACATTAATGTACGAGGTTTTCGGCTTTACCTGCGGTTGCATCGTGCGTGGTGTGTACGGCTGTTTTCTATCAAAAGAATAATTTCGACTTGTCGGATTATCCGTAAAATATTGCTTTGGTGGGTAATGATAACCGCAATTACTTTCACGGTCGCATTTTCCTACGGTGTAATGCAACGGGGCGCCCGTATTCGTATCAATATACAGTACAAATCGTTTTCGTCCGCAATTCGGACATATATGTTTTCCTTTTTTGGCTAAATTGTATCTATGTGTCATATTTTTATTTTTCTCATTAAAATATTTATTATCAATAAATTAATTGAATTTAGAAAGGTTGGTTTATACTCTAAACCTATGAGGTTTACAAAAAGGTCTATTTGGGGTCTATTTAACATTTTGTGAATATTTGTAATTTATTTAATATCAATTAATTAAAAGGTTTAATCAAGGTTTATTTTGAGCCTATTTTTCAAGGTTGGTTTAGACTACCCCCCTTTATATGGGGTAGTAAACCTTAAACCTAAATCTTTTTTTCTTGACAGTTTTTCTTTAATAGAGATAAACCAAAACTGAAAACTAAAACAGTATATCCGAATCCTCACGCTCATTACTTGAATTTAAGATATAAGCACCCGTAGTGCTTTTCTTCAATATTCCGTCTGAAATTGCTTTCGAGATATTCGTTTTAGCCGTTGAGATTGAAACTCCTTTTATTTGACAAATTTTCTGTACTAATTCCGAATGCGAAAGAGTTTTCAATCCATTAGAGAAAATCGTATCGAATAATCCTATCAGTTTGTTTGTTGCTGTCGTCTGTACGAGCATTTCACATCGCTTGGGTAGTCCTTGTTCAATCGAGAAAGAAAACGCCTTAAAATCGGTATTCCGGCAAAATCTCGGCACTACTTTTGAAGTTTCTAAATCTTTGCTTACTGTAATAACCGTTTCCGCTTTATTCTGCAACTCTGTTCCCAAGTGTCCGCGCAATTCTGCATTTGCGCCTTTATTTTCGTGCAAGACGGAACAAATGTGATTATTAAATTCGCTCGACAATCTCATAATCATATCAACACATTCCGCGCTTTCTGTCGGGCTGTTAAAGTCGCAAACAATATCACGCACCCCGTCAAGAAAAACGAGGTCGGGACGGTGTTTCTCAATAAGAATTTCAACGGCTTGCGCCCTGTCTTTCGTTGCAAATTCCCGTAAAAAATAAATCAAAAATCTTTCATTGGTCTGAAATTCGCCCCACCCCATAAGGCTATAAATCCGTTGTTGTATTCGTTGAACGTGGCTTTTGCTTTGCTCGGTGTCGAGATACAAAATCTTTCCGTTCGATTGTTGCAAATACATTTGAGCCAAAAGTGTATTGCAAAACGTTTTTCGGCTCTTTGCTTTACCGCTTATCACGGATATATTACCGCGTGAAAATACGGTTGTCCTTGGTTCATATTCTCCTTGCATTGTCAAAAGTGGTTCTGGTTCAATATAATTTTCATCAATGCTAATTTTGCATTTTTTCAACCGTTCCAAAAGTTCTGTGTCCGCGTTGGGTTTGGTGTCGGTTATTTCGTGCAAATAGCTTTTATCATTAATAAAATTGAGGTCAAAAGTTGGCTTGTTTGAAAGATTTTTTGTATCTTTATTGTCGGTTTGAGGGGCGACTGTTATGGTCGCTTTTTCTTTTTTTATCATACCGTTGTTTTCTTTCCTAAGATTTTATTCACATCGCTTAACCTGTAAAAACGTTTTCCACCAACGGAAACGGGACACAAATATTTTTGCTTATCCCAACGCCATAAACTTGAAGGGTCAATATTTAGAATTTTAGAAACCTCTTTGCGTGTCAAATACTGTTCTTCGGGTTCTTTCTTTTCATAAATAGCACGCGCCCCGATTAGAATTTCATTTGCAAAGGCTGCTAACTGCTCGCCCGTCAATAAAAGAATGATGTTTTGTTTTAAAAATAAATCTTCGATGTTCATTTTTTTGAATTTTAATCCTCTACCGTTTCGGCGTTTATGGTGGCAAAAACACAATCAAACAAATTGATTTTCAATTAATTACAATTGTCTTTGCTTGTGACAAGTAAAAACAAGTAACGACAAGTAGGCATACAAAAAAAAGTGCAATGAATTTCAATGCACTTCAATTTGATTATCAATAAAATAAAGTTATTTTATGGCGGATAAGATTATTTCTATTGGTTTTGTATCGCTATCGGTAATTTTTTTACGATTGGTATTTAACCAACCATTTAATGCTGAATGTGAGTCGTTAATAAATTCAAATTCCTTTCTCATCATTGCATATAGGTTAGCTTTCCTTCCATAATTTACTAAATAAGAAAGATTAATCAATGATTGTATAGTAATTGCGACATCTTTTGCACTCTTTCCGTCTATCAATTCGTGCAATTTAACCATTAAAGCAGACTTGTTTTCGTGGTGTAAACAGTCGGAAAAATTACCTGTTTCTTTTATTTTTTTCGATTGTTGAGGCTTTTCAGATGAGTATATAATCTCTTTTTCCGTGTCTGTTGCAGGAGCGTTTTTATTCAATTTCTCTTTTAGTATATTGATTACTTTTTCAATAACTTTGTACTCCCAATGCGTTTTTGCTCTCATTTTTTCATAGTCGGGTGTAGTTATTGTTTTACCCATTATTACGCTTGTACTCATCGGTATTTCCCAGCCGTGTTTCTCATATTTTTTCTGACTTTCCTTATTGGCATTTTCAAAGTCCGTGTGTATTTCTACATACTTCTCAATATCGTCAATAGTACATTCTATTGCTTTTACATCAAAGTCGTCTGTAATGTGTTTAAGATAGCGGAATATATCCCTTTCTCCTAAATCAAATGTACAATCCGTAATTGTGCCTAAAAACTTTTTCAATGATAAATTCAAAAAACCGTTTTCCATATTTCAAAAAAATTTAGTTACTAATCATTTTTTGTTACTCAGTCTGTTAATCCACTTAATTTATTTACTGCCTTCGTTTTGTTGTTTTTCTTTGTTTCTCCGTAATCATTCAATCATTGAAACTAACTCTTTCCTCATATCCTCATCAATTTCACGATAACGAGCAAAAGCTCTACTGCCTTCAACGTGTCCGCTCAACGCTGCTACTAAATTTTGGTCTTTGACTTTCTTGTACATATTCCCCACGAAACAACGCCTTGCAAGGTGGCTGCTTGCAACCTCGTTTATAGGTCTGATAACGTTTTCACTTGTCAAAGGGTCGCGAATTACAACGCTGCGAGTTATCCCGGCAACCGCAAACGCTTTTTTGATATTGTCATTATACTTTTGTTGAGAAATAAACGGAAACAACTCTTTGCCTTCATAATTGGCATATTTATTCAAAATTTCTTTTGCTACGGTACTAAGTGGAACGCGCACGGTTTCGGGTTTATCGTCCTTTGTTTTCCGTGCAATGTAATGTACTTCATTATTGATAATATTGGCTTTCGTGAAGTTGTATAAGTCGCCAATCCTGCAGCCAATCAAACATTGAAATACGAAAATGTCCCTTTGCCTTTCAAGTTCGGGGCGAAGCGAAAGGTCGAGATTATACAGTTGGTTTCGCTCATCAATGGTAATATAGTAGGGTGTGCCGTATTTGCACTCGCCAATTTTAAAATCATCAAAGGGGTCATTTGTTGTTTTTTTTGCTTTCTTCTTGCACCATAATAAGAATGTTCGTAATTTTTTCAGAATATCCTTAATTGTATTTTGCCCACGCGGTTGAAGTTCGCTTTGTTTACGTTTTTTATTATCTGATAATTCTGTGTATAATTCTTTGTTGAACAAATCAGAATGTTTGTCAAAGAGTTCGAGTTCTTTATCTGATAACTCCGTATCTCGTTTCTTTTCTGACAAATTGAGATATTCTTTGAAAAGTTCGTGTTCTTTTTCGAGATAATCAGAAAACGCTTGTAAAGTATCGGGGGTAATGGTGTCAAGTTCTAATTTGAAAGATTTTTGCTTACTGTACTTTTGTGTGTACATCTCAAATCGCTTCAGACATCTAAATACTACTTTGTAATGATTATATCTGACTTTTGATAGTTCACTTTTCTGTTTTTGTAAAAACTCATCAAAGATTTCAAAAAATGATTGTATAGGAGCATCGTATTTTTTTGGGTGTAAGATTTTATCTATTTCAATATTCAGTAAATCCGAAGTTAGTGTTTTTCCTTTTTCTTTGTATATTTCATTGATTAACGCTTTACGTTCATTTACGGCTTTGTCAAATTTGACACGCTCATTTTCATCAATAAGACAACGTGCTTTTATTTTTTGCTGTTTCTCGTCCCACTGTTCATTGATTACAGATATTTCGCTTTTATGTAATGACTTAAAATCTCTGCCATCTGTTAATCTGAAACGGACATTAGCCTTTTTCTTGTCTTTATTCTTTACTGCATCTGAAACTACAATAAAAGCGGTAACGGTTGCCATAATGATATTGTCTATATATTGGTTTCACAAAAATATAAATTTGAGAAACATAGACAAAATATTATGCAATCTTTTTTCAACAAGAATGAAATATATTAGTTATAATATATTGGTAATGAATCGTATTATAAAGCAAAAATATTTTTATTTGATTTTATTGAATAGTATATTTTAATCCCATGCTGGGTCACAATATAAAATGCTAATAATCAACAAATAAGATTGTTAGCATTCTTACTTTATAAAAAATCCCCACATAATCCCCATTTATTTTAAAATAAGGAAAAAAGTACACGAAAATAACAGATGTAAAATCTGAGGGATTTTGTTTTTTAAGCATGTAGATTACACAATTTAAATAAAAAGAAAGCTTTACCTAATAGCAGTTATAGTTTCGATTATAACTGCTTTTTTTGTAACCCAATTTTAAAAACTAAAAAGATATGTCAGAAAAAACAATTCATCTAAGCAGTTGTATCAAAGGATTTATTTTTCATTGCCAATATGAGAAAAATTTGAGCCCGAAAACAATTAATGCTTATTCCATTGATTTGGAACAATTTCAATCGTACATAAACGAGCAAAAGGAAAATCTTGACATTTGCAATGTGTCAAAAGATTTGATAAAGAATTATTTACAAACAATTTATCATTTCAAGCCCAAGACAGTAAAGCGGAAAGTAGCCTCTCTGAAAGCTATGTTCAACTATCTGGAATACGAAGATGATGATTTTATTAACCCGTTCCGAAAAATCAAAATCCGCCTCAAAGAGCCGAAAATATTACCTGTGGTAATGACAATCAGCGAAGTTAAAAAGATACTCAGTGCGCTGTATGAAGAACTGAATAGTAATTCAAAAACAGAGGCTTACACCTATAAAGCTCAAATTCGGAATATTGCTATTGTAGAACTTCTTTTTGCAACAGGTATGCGGATTTCCGAGTTATGTAATTTGAAAACAACCGACATTGACCTAAAAACAGGAATTATCAAAGTTTTTGGTAAAGGTAGTAAAGAACGGATAATGCAAATATGCAATCCAGACATTAAATCTTTGCTGAAAAAATACAGAAAACTGTATGTCAATCATCGTATTGAAAATGATGAGAACTTTTTCATAAACCGTCTTGGAAAGCCCGTTTCGACACAATCGGTTAGATTAATGTTGCGTCAACATGTGCAAAAGTCAAGTATTTCAAAAAATATTACCCCACACACATTTCGTCACACTTTTGCGACTTTGTTGCTCGAGGAAAATGTTGATATTCGTTATATTCAAAGTATGTTGGGGCATAGCAGTATTAACACAACTCAAATCTATACGCACGTAAACACTGAAAATCAAAGAAAGATTTTGGCGACTAAACACCCTCGAAAAAAGTTGAATTTTTCGGTTGACGAATAACTGATAACTAATTATTATGCTTTATAAAAAGTATTGCTATGTGTGATTTAAAACAATTTATTTTGGAAAGTGATTCTTTATTGAAAGGAAAAAAACTTTATGCTGTATGCAATACAAAAAACCGTGATATTAACTGTGAAAATTTTAATAAATTTGATATTAGGACTGAATACTTGTCAGATAATGAGTTTGAACAAATTGATAATATGTTAAACAAGTGCCTTGCTGTTGAAAAGTATTTTTTTGATGAAATCGAATTTATAAATTTTGTGTGTAACACAAATCCCGATAATCAAACAATGGTAGTTTACAATAGTGCTCAAAGTGGAACAGGGATAGGACGAAAGTCACTAATGCCTGCGTTTTGTGCATCAAAAGGGATAAAGGTTACAGGCTCTAATACTTATGCCGTTAGTTTGTGCAGACACAAATATCACACTATAAAACTACTTGAATCTCACGGTTTAGATGTGCCAAAAACATATTTATACGACAGAGGCTGGGTAGCTGAGCAACCCAAAATTGGAGAGTTATATTTATTGAAGCCAATATATGAATCGTCAAGTATAGGTATAAATAAGGAAAGCGTTGTGCAATATGATGACGATACAATAAAACTTATCAAAACAAAACAATATGAGATGAAACAGCCTATCATAGTGCAATCTTTTGTTAAAGGATATGAAGCAGAAGTACCTTGTATTGTAGTAAAAGGTCATATATATGCCTTAAATCCTGTTGGTATCGCTCTAAACGAAAATGAAAAAATTATGGATTTCAATATATTGGACTATGATAAAGTTTTCTTTGACAATTATCATTTTTTTAATTTATGTGATACTCCATTAAATACTCAACAGATTATTTGTGATGCGAAATCGGCAGTAAAGGTTTTAGGACTATCGGGACTATGTCGCGTAGATTTTAGGATAGATGAGTCAGGTCGGCACTATATTATAGATGTATCGACTAATCCACATTTTATTAATCACAGCTCTGTGAATTATGCCTTTAAACAACTATCAATAAATTCTGAATGTATAATGAAAATTATTCTTGGAGCAGCTTTGGTATGATTGATTTTATAGAAGTAAAAAACGAACATCAAATACAACAGTTTGCCAACTTTAAAGTCAAATTAATGACCGAGATTAAAGAGGCTGCTTTAAAATTGGATATTATTGATAAGGATTTGCAAAATTACAATATAAATCGGGCATTAAAATCCGTTGATTTACGGGATAGTTTTTTAATATCTTACAACGATAGATATATTGGGAGTTTTCAAGTTTCAATACGCGAAGCTTTATGCGAAACAAAAGAAATCGTATATCTGCATAATGTATATATAGAAGAGAGTTTTCGTAATTTAGGAATAGGGCAAAAAATAATAAATTTTATCAGTACGCGCTATAAAAAGCCTATTGAATGTGAATGTTGGTATGAAATGGGTTCGTTGTCCTTTTTTCAATCTCTTGGATTTAGAATGGTACGCATCTTGCTTTATTCTGACCAGAATTGTATATCAGAAAATAAAAAATAACGCATAATCATTGGATACCGACTATTTATACTGAGGTCATTTCCTATTTCCTCCTTAGACTTTTCTTCTTTCATATTTCTTAAAATAATTTCTACTCTTTCGAATAAAGTTTTTTTCATAGCTTCTTTCATCAGAATAGGATAATTACCCTTGATGCCTTCAAGAATTGTTATGGCATTTGTCTGAGTTTTTTTATCAAGATATAGAATAGCAGCTTCATTTGCAGCAATGTAATATTCATAATATGAATCTGAAATATCACGATTAAGAAGTTTTGATTTATTTAAAAATTCCATAGCACGAGAAGAATCCTTTTGTAAATCACAAAATATAATAGACAAAGTTGTGTAAGGTATGATTTTGGAAGGATTTTCCGGGATTGTATTTAGTAAATCAATGTATTGGACAAGAAATTCGTATGATATTTCCTTATTTTTCAGATAGAAAGAAATCAAAATATTATTCAAAGAGTAAACAATAAGTTTTTTGTTATTTGAAGTATAAAAAATATCTATGTAGTAATATAGTAATTGAGAAAAAGAATAGGCTTCATCATATCTTCCAACGTGTAATAAATTTCCTATATGATTTACTATTGACATATAATATTCCTTAGTCAAGGAAGTTTTTTCAAAATAATTTACACTTCTTTTTGTTTTTTCAACAGCCAATTCTACAGGATAGAGAGCTGCGTATTTGCGATAGATTCTATGTAAATTATCTTTGGCGATAGGGTCATATTCGATTCTATGAGATAAATTATAAATAAGGTCTTTTTCAATGGATTTTGCTTGGTTTACATCTCCTGTTATATTTATGATAAATGACAGCAGGGTCAATGAACTCCTTTCGTAAAGTGCTATTGAAATAGTCTTACTTTTACTTCTTACATTTTCCATATTGACAATAGCATTTGTCAAATCTTCTTTATTGCGAGCCAACTTATAACTTGTAAAACCAACAAGATAATCTTTTTCGAGTAATAGCAGTGGGGTATCCAATTCTGAATAAGAGTCTAAAATTGATAATGCTTCTTCAAAATTTTGCTCTCTGAAAAAATCAAAAAAACTACACATCATTTTTAAATACTCTGTACGGTTAAATTTTTCCGTATAAATGTTGAGTTTGTCCTCAAAATCAGAAGAATATTCAATTCCATTTCTTTGATAACCTAACCAAGTCAAAATTAAAATATCACAAACTTCATTCAACATTTCTACACTTGATTTCTCTAAAAAATACAATCTGATTTCATAATTAGAAGGATAGAGCTCAGCATAGGCATCAGCAATACGTTTGTTGATGGTTCGCTTGTATTTAGATAGTTTCTCAAAATAATTTTTCACAAAAATATTTGCAAATCTTACTGTGTTTCTATTTTTAATTGTTAATTTGTTTTTTTCTGAAATGTCCAATATATCCTCTATAAACGCCTTGTCGCGGTCTAATGCTTTTATAAGAGGAAGCATCTCGAAAATTTCGCCTATTTCAGAAGCCGTATTTAGAACATCTTGGACATCCAAAGATGCCTTGCCTATTTCTTTGACTTTATTGGCAAGAATTTCGTTCATCTCATTTTCAAATTCATTGCTGAGAAGTATAGTGCTTTTAGAGTGTAGATTTTCAACTAAATATTGTATTTTACTCAAACGTTTTCCACATATATCAAAAATTGCCTGTTGCAAATCACTCGCAATATTATGTCCTCCGAACGACCGAAAGATTTCTTCAATATTCTTTTCCTTTGGTTCTATTATGTTATAAATACAATTAACTCCTTTATAAAAATTATCCTCAAAAGTATCTGATAAAAACACCAAACTTATATCATTGAGCTTAGGATATTTAGTTAAGAATTTATTATCTTGCAACAATGCTAATATTTGCTTTGAATTATCATCAAATAGATGAGGATAAGTGCAAACAATAATAAGCCTTTCGTTTAAAGCAATTATTTTATTTAAGGTACTAATAATACCCTGACTTGTTTCATCAAGTGAAAAATCATTTCCATCTATGTTTTCTATAATGTACTTTAAAGTTTCAGATTGAGTTAAATCAAGCACTATGTTACCGAGTAACCCCTTTAAAGTTATCTGATGCCAATCACAATTATTATATTCATTAAAGCTTTCATAAAATGGGAAAAATGGCAGATTAAAATCATTTTGCTTTAATCTCAAAACAGGATTGTATTCTGAAAAAATATCATACAAAAATAATTGGTCGAAATCCAAGTCGTTGCTTTTTATTGCCAACATTTTACTTTCGTCAATCTTATTCTTTATGATACATTTATCATTTTCTTGCCAACTAAATAAAATACTCTTTAAAGTGCTATCACTCATAATAATTAGTTATCAGTTATCCATTGCAAACTTACATATTTTTCTTATCATATAGAAAAAAAAGCAAAACTCCTTTGTTTAAGTTTGTTTTTCAATCAAATAGCATTGATTCCTAACAGTATGTTTATTTAATCATCTCATAAATTTTATACCAATAAAAAAATGCCTCAGGGTTGGACTTTTTTAGTTTATTCAATTTTGTGTTTAACGGCTCGCCAATCGTGCAATCCTTTAACTGTTGCAGATTGTCAAATTTGTCAATAGCCACGGCATTATTTTTTATCAATATTGCCATATAAGCCGCTTTCGATGCGTGGGTAATTGCTTTTTCCAAATGGTAGCTTTCAGAAAAAATCAGGTTGTCAATGCGTTGAATACCTTTTTGCAGTTCTTCAAAATTGCCTTTTCCGTCCGTGCCTCGCATAACAATACACAATGCTGTGTGGTAGATGTCGTCCAACACATCATCGGGAGTTTGTTCTTTGTTTCGATAGGCAAGTTCAGTATGAGCAAAACTGTGAAAGGTGGTTTTCACTGTTTCTACATCCGTAACCACATCTACTAAATTGCCAATGTCATACAGTTGTTTGATGATTTCCATACTCATGCTGTCTTCGTGCTTGTAGTAAGGAATACCTGTCGTGTTTGGTGCAAATGCGGTCAGTTTGTCACCAAGAATATCGTCTAAACTTGGAATATTGACAAATAAAGGTTCGTCAATTGTTGGAATAAAAACCGATTGTACCGGCATAGAAAGCAAGCGATTATAATTCGCTTTTTCGTAAAGCACATCAAGCAAAACATATTCTTCGTTTTTGTTGGTTTTGTGCAAGGGTGTGAAAAAGAATTTGTAATGTTCTTTTTTTAATTTTTGATTGTGTTGTTCGTTGCTGCAATTCTTTCCGCAAAAATCCTTGTGTTTCGGCAATATTGTCTAAAATTGCCTCGAAATTTTCAACTTCCTGCGGCATAACAATATCAATATCTAATGAAAGCCGTTTGCTCGAATTAAAGTGTAGCATCAGTGCTGTACCGCCTTTGAAAACAAAGTCAAGATTTTGTTTTGCCAATCCTTCTAAAAGCGACAATGCACAGACTACTTTCTCAACAAGTATTTTGTCAGCATTACGGTGTTTTTTTGACACCTGATTTAGCCATTCGGCTGTAATTTCTTTTTGGCTTATCATATTCTATAAATTGGCACTATATTAATTTTGCTGCCGGTAATTTGAAATTATTTTCAGATAATTATCAAAAGCTACTTTCTTTTTTCTTCTGTTAGCATAACGCTGCATTTTACTTTGATTGACAGTATATTTGCCTAACGCCTCGTTAAAAATAGTACGCATTTCCGCACCTTGTTGAGCTGCGAATAGTGTTTCATCGCAAAAAACATCCACTAACATCTTTTCTATTGACACAGTAAATACTTCATTTACTTTTTGAATTGGGGCTTCGGAAACCAATGGTTTTACAATGTAAACATCTTTATTTTCCGGCGTATATTTATGATTAGGATTGAGTAAAACAGCATATTGCAGTTCTTTCAAAGCATAAAAAACGGCTTCGACTGATTCTTTTTCTACCTCAACCAAATAATAAAATTTCCCCGGCTGATGTTGCATAAACTCATTAAAAACAGATGTATGCCACACACAGATATTAGTAAATGGAAATTTTTTGTGGATTTTATTATATATGGATTTTAGTTTGGGCGAAATTTCGGGAATGTATGTTTTACTGTTTCCTATCCTGAATTTCCCTCTCCCTACACGTTGCAAAATACCTTTTTGTACCAATGAATAAACACGCCAATTAATAGTTGTTGATTTTGTTTGTTCTACGGTAGAGCGGTAAAAATCAACAATATCATTCATTTCAAAAACATCTTTGTCTTTAAAATACAACATAAAGTCGTTAGTGTCTAATTTAGTCATTACTGTACTTAAAATTTGCTGCAAAGATATTCAAATTTTTGGCACTATTTCGTATTAGTGCCAAAAATTTGAATTAAATATTAGTATATACTTTTTATAACGGAATTACAGGAATACCTTCTGACGTGAAAACAGAGCCATTAGTCTCATGATATATTTGTGGAATGTTTGTGAAATTATTTTCGTCTCCGGTAATGTTCAAATACATTATTTTATTTTGAGTAAGCGCTTGTAGTACCTTTGGAGTTGCTCCGTTAAATAAAATCCACCTTACTTCGTTTACTCTTTTATTTTCCAACAGCCATTTGTCTTTTTGAATTTGCTCTCTCACAAACCTGTTATATATAACACGAGACGATTTGATTTCATAGCCAACAAGCAATTCTTTTATAAAAATATCATAACGTCTTTTACAGGTATTTTCTTCAAAACAGTAAAACCATTCTTTATCAATTCGTATTGTGAGCTTTGAAATGTCTAATTTTTCTTTTAATGAATCAATAATCAAAGACATTGCCAACTTTTCATAGCCTTTACCTTTACCTCTATTGTTTTCAATAACCATTTTCTGCCAAAAACTATTAGGTAGTATACCAAGAGCCGGATTGTTTCCTGATAGTGGATATTTAATTGAACCTGTATGTTTACTCGCTCTTCTCATTATTTGCTTCTTTTAGCCATTTTTCAAAAGATTGATTTGAGTTTATCTTATTATAGGTAATTTCCATATTATTAAGTACATTTTGGATAAATGGATGTTTCAATCCTAATGTTGTGAGATAAATATTAAACGCAATTAAAAATAAATTTAAGGCTTCAAAATAATCGCCTTGTTTGTCATAAACTAAGGCTATATTTTTATATGTAAAGGCTGTGTCTGGGTGGTTTTCTCCCAATATGTTCTTACGAATATTCAATGTTTTTCTATGTAATTCCAATGCTTGTAAATAGCTGCCTTGTTCTCTATAAACCGTGCCTATATTGTCATATATTTGAGCCGTCTCAGGATGACATTCGCCCAATGTTTCTTCTCGAATAACTAATGCTTTTTGATACAATTTTAACGCTTCTGAATAGTTGCCTTGCTCATTATAAATCGTGCCTATATTGTTATATGTTTGAGCTGTGTCAGGATGGTTCTCGCCCAATACTTCCTCACGAATATTCAATGCTTCTTCATGTAATTTTAATGCTTCAGAATAATTGTCTAATTCTGAATAAGTTAAAGCCATATTGTTATATGCAATAGCGGTATAGGGATGTCTTTCTCCTAATACTTCTTTATAGGTATCCAATGCTTTTTCATACCATTTTAGTGCTTCGTAATAATTACCTTGTACAAACCAAACCAAAGCGATATTATTATATGTGGTAGCTGTATCTGAATGTTTTTCGCCCAATACATTTTTGTAAATAATCAATGCTTTATTATAGTGTTTTAACGAATTAGAGTAATCTGCTATTTCTTCAAATCCATATCCTAAGAAATCGTGAAGTTCAGCTATTTCATATGTCTCAGAAGAATAATTAGTCAGTGCAATCACATGAGATGCTATATCCATAAAATCACTTCGGAGTTTTGCTGTTGAGAAATCAAACTCCTGATACTTGTTTTTAGTTAATAATGGCTGCCTATTTAATATTCGCACACAAATATCAACTAATTTTTCTTGCTCATCTTCTTTTGTTTTTCTTATCACCCTTTGCAATAACCTATGAATACTGATTTTATCATTATTAATTTTAACCAAAGAATATTTTTTTAATTGCCCTTCAATTTCGTTTAATTTGGTTTGAATATCATTTTTCAATTTTTTAGGTAAAACTTCTTCTGCTTTTACAAACCATTGGTTGTTGATGTTATCGGGTGCAAAATAAGCACAAAGCCACAAAAGTTCCTTTGCTGCATCACTATTAATTCTTTGCATTGTCATATTCCAAGTTGCTGCAACAGGAGCGGCTCCGTGTTCGGGGTGCATTTTTTCTAATTTTCCAAAAGGCTCTTTCTCTAATTCTTCGTAGAATTTTTTATACGTTTCCTTTTTATCGCTTTGTATCATTGCTGCTGCTTGTTCTAATGCAAGCGGCAAATTACCGAGCAAACTTGCAATTTTGTCTGCATATTCTTCATTATATTTCTCTGTATCAGTATGCGATTGTAAAAAACTTCGAGATTCTTCAAGCTCAAATTCCTTTATCGGAAGAATAGGTATATTTGGTAATTTGTCTTTATCTAAACGAGAAGTAATTAGAACATGTCGTGTTCCTGTAAGTGTCAAAAAATCACTATCTAAAAACACTTTAATATCTTCGTAATTTTCCACATTGTCAAGCAAAAACAAATAATTTTCGTTTTCTTTTGCCCATTTTTTAAATGCTTGAAAGATTATATTAGTATCTGTTTCTTCTTCCGAAATATTTTGATACTTAACAACAAACTTCCGAACTTCCTCTCTTACATTATCCGCAGAAATTGCACTAAACCAAAAAATATTACCACTATATTTTTTCTCGTTTTGCAGAGCATATTCTCTAATAACTCGTGTTTTACCAACGCCTGCATCGCCTCTAATTGCAAGCACAGAATGTTTTGATTTTTCTAAACGGCTTGTGATTTGTACAATAATACTATCTTTTCTTTCTGTATATGGTTTATCGTATTTAGGAATTTGAAATAATTGATTTTCTATATTGCGTAATATTTCGTCAAGAATAATTTTTACAGAACCATATTCTCTGAATTTATACAAAATGGGAAATATATGTTCTTTTTCAAGTTCTTTTCGTCTTACTTTAATTTCATCTTCGGTTGCATTTTCTTTACATTCAATTATTGCATAGTGAGGCATTTTACTTTTTCCTTGCTGGTCTAACAATAATTTAGTTGAATAATCTTTTGTTCCATCGCTATCATTTAGTGTTAAACTACAACCAAGAAATAGAAAATGAAAGCCTTGACAAAATTTTGATAATGATTTTACAAGGTGTGATTCGGAATTATATACTTCATCGTATTTTGATTTTGCAAGCACAATGTTTTGAGCATCAGAAACACAACCGTGTATTTTATAAAGGAGTTGTTTTCTTTCATCTATTGCTTGTCCTAAATTTTCTGTATGATATGGAAATGCAACGGAAATTTTTTCATTGTATATTCTTTCAATAATTTGGTCGAAATTTGTTGTAACCATTGGGCAGAAGAATAATTTCGGAATAACAGAAATTGCCTGATTCTTTACATTTTTCAGAATTTCAATCCATTCCTCATTCAAGTTGCCACCCATTGTAACACGAATATATTCATAAAATTCTTCCCTCCCCATTGTTTTTTCAATTTCATCGGCAGCATCTATCAAATCTTTCGGCAATTTTTTATCCTTAAAATACTCTGCATATTTTGCTCCTATCAAATTTGTCCAAGTAGGGAATAATTTACGACTCCTCACATTTGGAATTTCAAGTCCTGCAAAAGCAGACATACCTGCACCAATGTATGGTACTATCATTTTATTTCTGCATAAGCCTAACAATTCCTTAAAAACTTCTTGGTTTTTAGGCGAATAAATCATTATTTCTTTAAATGCTTCCATGATGTTTAATTCGGTTAGTCCACAATGTGTGTAATTTTATCTATGGATGAGCAAAAATTACTTTCATTACATATTTAATTTTCTTCTTGATAATAAACCTTATAGAATTTTCCTTTCTTATCTTCTCCTTGCTCTATCAAATCACTGTTACCGAGAATACGAACATTGCGATTATTATCTATAATGATTCTACAAATATCCATATTTGACACATATCTATAAACTTGCGGTGGTTGAAAATTTGGTGTAACATTGCGCAAATCTTCGAGATGTATGGGGGTAATTTGTTGTATTTCTTTTATTTCGATTCCAATAGCTCTTTCTTTGCCGTCATAATAGTCATTTAATCTTGATTTGTCAATTCCTAATATAGATGAATATTTTTCCCACATTTGTTCCGGAGTTGTTTCAATGATTTGTTGAACCATACCAAAACCGACTACCGATTTCATAGGAGAAGACGCATAGATAATCACATAATCTCCAACCTCTACATGAGGTTTAACCTTTCGCAATTCTATTTTTTTCTCTTTTGCAATAATCTTTTTAGCAAATTCGGGTTTAACCGAAATGAATAGATGCTTCTTCTTGCTTATCCTATTTATCGTTTCCACTTCCTATTTGATATATTTGAATAAAAATATTTTTATCAACTTTTACGGGAGACGCAAAAGTATTTTCTTTTCTATTATTGGCAGTAAATATTTGACGAATCATAGATAATCGTACAGGCTTGTCAAATACCTCTGTGTTACTAAAACGCAATGCCCGGATGTCTTTTTCTACATCCTTTTCACATAAATCATAAATATTTGTCCATTCGTAAATACCGTAATGCTTATTTCTCTGAAATAATAATTTGGGTTTACCCGTCATAACTTCATCTAAATAAGATGTTGCTACAATGGATTGACTTCGAGGAGATTTTAGGTGGTGATGTACACTAATAAAATACGGTTGGTCGAGCAATGGTTTTTCTACTTTAGTGGCAAAGTAATTATTGCACTCATCACATACCGCACCTTTCCATAAAACAGTACGCTTATTTCCCAAAGATTCAGGAACAATATGCTCTATGCTTTTTGAAACATCAGATGCTTTGTGACAAAATATACAATTCATAATATTAATTTTCCACTATATATGCCTAAATGGGTTCACACATTCAAAAATAATTATCGTTTCTCGCAAAGGTATTGATTTTGATGAAAAGGACTAATAAACATTTATATTTTATTTATCGCATTTCCCGAAAAAATCTAATGCAAAAATACCTACAAAAAGAGGATAACCGAATTGACTACCCTCTAATTTCAATACCGATAAAATTCAGCTATTAGGAATATTAACCCAAACATTATTTCATTATTTCCAAGACCTTACAATCATTTGAGAAACACAACAAAAAAAGCACCTCGAAAATCTCTTTTTTCAAAGTGCTTTACCAATTACCTTTTCGGCTGCCCAATTCACTGAATCCTCAACATAAACACACCGGAAAATTCGGCATAACGCGATTGAAAATCTTTCATCCGGTCGTTCATTTTTTCAAATTCGGAAGAAGATGAAAAAGTTATCAAATACTTTTCACCCATCGGCAGTATATGAAGGGTGTCGCCTTGTTGCAATTCAAATGAACCGATAAATGCAGAAGCGGCTTCTTTCGTTTCAAATTCTTCGATAACCAAATGATAATTTAACGTTTTTGCGGATTCTTGCAATGCGCGTTCTTTCGCCAACAACTCAGCGTTGCGAATAGCGGTTTCAGAGAAAACGGAGATCGGAATCAATGAGGCCTGATTCGTATTTCCTTCGTTTTTCAACGGTTGGCAAAATAAAAACAAAGCAATGGTGGCGGCAATTCCCCCCATTATGGTTCGCGAAACGGAAGAGGTCATACTTACCTGACGGGCAGTTTTTTCCTCTGCTTGAAGAACCGGAAAATAGAACTCGCGCAAGCCGAATGAACTAATATCTTCGATTAAAATTTCTTTGGCGTGGAAAATAATCCCGGTTGTCTCGGACGAGAAAAATCCGAAATCGTTCAACGAATAGATTTTATGCACATCTAACTCCCTTTTGACGGATTTTACCTTTTCTGCAATAATCTTGTTTGCCTCATCAAAAGAAATACCGTCCCTTTGCATCAGCGCGTGAACCAACAAACCATCATTATGAGATAGGTGAGGATTGAATATCAACTCCTTACAAGGAGGAAAAAAACGATCGCCGGCTACATTTACAACCGCATTTTTTTCATTGACAATAAACCCTCCGAAATCGGGAACAATCACACAGGTATGTTTTGCCAATAAATCAACGACAATGGGAATCAACTCTTTCATCTTTTTCTATTTTTACACAAAAGTACCCTTTTTAGGGATAATCGGGAACAATCGCGCCTGCAAGTTATAAACAAAATTATGAACAATCTTAGGATAAATGTTGATAATTATCCGACTTTCTGACTATCAGATAATCTGATTATCCTAATATTTCTCCGTTCTCAACAAAGTTACCTCCCCATTACTCCGTTCAAACACAAAAACTTTATCAAAATCGCTTTGGTAAAGGTGCCGAAGGGCTTCTCGGGCTGTCAATGGATTATAAAAACTGGACATCAAAAAACTATTTTGGATAATAATCAACCAAAATTCGTTGCAATCGGAATTGTAAAAAGGTAGTTTTTCATTTTTTGCGACCAGTCGTTGAGAGATGCTGGCGACAGAGAGGGGTTTTACTTTCGTGGAAATACCGGCATACCACAAACCTTCTTCAAAGCGTCCGGTCATATTTTTAATATAAATGGATTCGATTTTTGAGGAAAGATAGAGATGTCCGTATTTGGAAGTCCGGTCTATCAAGTATTCAATCCCGGTAGCTTCGGGCGTATTTTCCATTACAATATGAGCAATCAATTCGATCAGACCTTGCTTCAAGCAATCTTGACCCAACGTAATTGCAGGTCCTATATCGTTTTTGAAATGAACATCCACAACTAACTTCAAGTGACTTTGAGCCTCAAAAACAGTTTGCGCTTCCGACATTATTTCGCTCAAAAAATCTTCGTGAGCGCGCAAATTAAACTCCTTGTCTTTCCGTTCGTATTTTAATTCAGTCAATTCGATGCCCGTAATGCCGGCATCCGAGTATAACAAAAAATCAGGTCGCTCCGACTTCTCTACCATTCCCAACGGAAAAAAAGAACAACTGGAACGAAAAAGTTGCATCACAGCCCACTCTCTTCGATCCTTTTTTTCTTGGTTATGGTTGATTTCGGGGGACATATTGTTTTTTTTATCTAAAAAATTACAATTTCGAGGAATTTTAATTTTCGGGGAATTGCTCTATGTCATTTTCAACATCATCTTTCATCTGCTGAACGACAGACAACAAAAACGATATATCATTTTGAAGAATATTGAAAATTTGTGTTGCATCTACTTCAAAATATTGATGTGCAATTATGTCGCGTAAACCCATTACCCTTTTCCAAGGAACAGAAGGATATTTTTCAAGCAGTTTTTTATCGGAATTTTTGTCAAGTTTCTTTACTTCTTCTCCCATTGCGATTAAACGCATACAAACAGCGTCTAATAAATCAATCCCTTCCGGTGTAAGCAAAAAGTCATTAACCGACGATATTTTCCGTGTTCTATCAACAATATGTAGAAGGGTGTTTTCGATTTTCCGAATATTTTCTAACGCCAATTCAAGCATAAATCCCCTCCTTTTCTATTCGTTTTTTGAACAAAGGGTTCAATCTATCGTGAATACTTACGGCATCAACGCGGCTTCCAAATAAATCTTCTAATTCTTGCCATAATCCGACAGCATCCAATAAACTCATTGTATCAGATTTATAAAAAACATCTACATCAGATTTGTTCGACTGTTCTCCACGTGCAACCGAACCGAAAATACCGATACTCGTAATACCGTAATGTGCCGCACGGTTGTGTTTAAAATTCTTTAATAGTTGTAAGTATTCATTGGTTGTTTTCATAATTGTCTTTATAAATGATACTAATTACAAATATAAAATAATTTTTAAAATTAACCTACTTAACTCGCTTATCAATAAACTTTATCGCCTTCCTGCTCATTTCTGGAAATTGAATAGTTTGAATAGCTTCCGGCGATTCAAAAACAATGGAAGGGGCAACGCGAATTTTCGCACGAAATAAATCTTTAAGTTGTTTTTCGAGTTTTTCGTTCCCAATCGTAGTTCCCACGCGAATCAGAATATCGTCCGTTCCTATTTCATTGGTCAAAACTTCCACCACATAATTGACCACTCCGTCTGCTTTATCCATTACATCGTAAAGTGCAGACGGATAGAGGGTTGTTCCCTTGTATTTAATCATTTGTCCTTTTCGACCGACTACCGAGCTGAGGCGCATCGTGTTACGTCCGCAAGTACAAGGCTCCATGTAATGATAGCAGATGTCGCCCGTCTTAAAACGCAACAGCGGCATTCCCTCCACACCCAAATGGGTTATGGTAACCTCTCCCGGTTCACCCTCTCCGACCAGACAATCTTGTTCGTCCAAAAATTCAACTATCAACAATTCGACAGGAAAATGCCCACCCTTACCTGCTTCACATTCAGAAAAAGCGGACTGCATTTCAGTAGAAGCATACGTCGTAAAAATCTGCAATTCAGGCCATTTGTCGTTTATTTTTTTACTTAATGGATTGAATGAAAAGTCGTTATTCCGCAAAGCCTCTCCGATACAAATAGCCTTTTTTAACGATGATCGGCGGTAATCAATTCCGTTTTTTTCGGCATAATCAATCAATTTCAAGAGAAATGACGGAACAACAATACAGGCAGTCGGGTTCATTCGTTGGATTGAATCCCATTGCAATTCAGGGATACCGTTTCCGACACGCACAATTCCGGCTCCGAGTTCTACAGCCCCCAAAAAGTAAGCAAGACCTGCCATAAAACGACGGTCTATCGTGGTCATCAGTTGAATGGTATCTTTTTTAGTCAATCCCGCGTTCGTAAAAGTCAGGTATTCATTATATGCCAATCGTTCCAAGTCTTTTCGCGTCAAACCAACCGTAACCGGGTCGCCGAGCGTGCCGGAAGTTGTTACAATATCAATTATATCTTCTTGCGGAACACAAAAAAAGTCGGAATTATATGCTTGCAATTCTTTTTTAGTCGTAACCGGAATGCGGCGCAAATCCTCTTTTGTCCGAATATCTTCAAATCGTATGTTATGATTGGCAAATAAATTTTGATAATAGATAGAATTTGCTTTTAGGTATTGCATCTGTTTTTGCAATAATTCATCTTGCAGTTGGTCAATTTCCTCTATTGGTCGATATTGAATTTCGGTATGTTTGTTCATATTTTATTCATTTTTTTAACACGAAGACACAAAGAACACAAAGATTTTTTAGTAAAACTTCGCGTTCTTTGTGCCTTTGTGTTTACTTATATTTTCTTTCAATTGCTTCTCTCTCCCCTTGTTTCGGAATTTCCAAAGATAACGCTTTCTGCCAATAAAAAACAGCGCTATCCTGTGCCTTTTTTAAGGAAAAGGCATCTCCCGCGATGTCATATACCAAATAAAAATTCGGATTCAATTGCGTAAAATTATAAATTGTTGAATCGGGGATGGATATTTTTTCTTTTATATTTCGTTGAAAAATTTTCTTTACTTCTCTGAACATCAAAAAATTGACATATTCCGAAGTTGTGAGGAAGGCATCGGGAGGAACAGTCAAAGCCGCTTCGCAAATTTCAACAGAAGGGTCTGCCCCTGCGAATATTTTATTCAAATCGTAAGCCACATACTGCCCCAACTGCCACGGACCGGTAGAGACCCACATCAACCCGCTTTCGGGCATAAAAACAACGGAATGATGTGCGATTAACTGATTCAATGCCTTCTCATTACCTAATCCGATATGTTCATCTTGCAGTCCGCGAGTATCCCGCAATACATCGACAGCTTTCCAATAATTCATCGGACTATTTTGGAAAAGCAATTCTTCCGCTCTTTTTTGCCGGTAAGGACTATCGGATGTTTTTATATTTTCCAAGTTCTTCTTATCTTCTTTGAATGCTTCGCTTTGATAATGGTTGGCACATACGATTGAATTTCCTTGCGAAGTGAAAAGTACCGTTTTTTCTGTCGATTTTTCAATAATCGCTGCTCGTTTGTCTTTTGCCGAACCAATCAATATGGATTCGGAAACGAAAGTTTTTGCACTATCGGCAATTAAAAATGCCTCTTGAATGTTGCTCGCATATTGCAATATCTTTCTCGCTAACAATGAAATAGGCATTGCCGAAGAGGAGGGCATACTCGATTTCGCAGCATTGATTGTAACGGTCAAGCCTTTCTCGTTCATTCCCGAAAGTACGCCCGTCATACCTGCCCAACCGACCATCGCAAATTTATATCCTTGCGTGGGATTGTAAAACGCAACCAACTTATTCCGAGCAAAATCATCGCCCATATAGAAATCAAAATTTCGTCCGACAATCAATGTACTGTCTTCACTCTCGCTCCCCCACACAGCAAAAGAGGTACATCCAACCAACATATAATCCTGCATCGCGTGTCCAAGGTCGTGTGCCGCGTGATAGTTCAGTTGCCGCTCGTATGGCGAACCAATAAAATTAAATTCAGGCGAACAAGCAAGAGAAGTCCCGTAAATCTCCTCTTGATATTCCGTTGGAATATAATTGGTTATATTACGATTGTAAAAACGAATAAGGTATTTCAATGTATTAAGATAAGCGTCGGAAGGTACAAGTTCTCGAATTTGATTGACAAAAACACTTTCTTGGTAGTGCATTAATTCGTTACTCAATTTACCAAATGCAACACCTCGCTCAATAGCCGTTCCTTCCACGTACATTTCCCACAAACCGCTTTGACTTTGACGCAGCCAATTATTTTCCAAATAGATGTACCCATTTCCTTCTTGGACTGGTTTATCTGCCATTTTAGGAAGTTGTACATTCGGCTCGCTGATGGTTACGCCATATTTGAAATAAATAACAAATGAGAGGATTATCGCAAGGAAAATCCCAAAAACATACGAAATAACTTTTATTGCTTTTTTCATCACTTATCTGTAAGCAACTGCTCAATTTCTGTTTTTAGAAGCGGAAGATGACGAACTACAATTCCCCAAATCATCTCATCAGATACGGAATCGTAACCGTGAATTATACGATTTCTTGTTTCGACAATTTTACGTGAATTGCTGATTTCAATGTTCGGATTTATTTTTAGAATTCGATTGGTCGCTTCTCCTATGATTTCAATATTTCTTTCTACGGCTCTTTTAGTGCGTAAATCTTTTTTGTAATCATCAAAGGATTTTGGACGGTCAATAAAGAAACTTTCTACTTCATTAATCGAATTTAAAATATCATACAACCAAGTTTTTATCTCATTATCCATAAATCAGTTGTCGTGTGTTATTTATATTTTGCAGAAAATATGGATTCTTAATAGCTTGCTCTTCAAGCAAATCGACAGGTCGTTTAAGAATATCTTGCAAGGTAAATTTTAAATCAAAATAATTATCTGCATAATCTTCCACAGGCATTTGATTAAAAGCAACAATCATATCCACATCACTTTTATCAGTAAATTTATCAGTAAGCACAGAGCCAAAAGCATACAATGATTTGACATTATACTTCTTACAGAGATTTGAGATAATATTTTTATATTTTTCTAAATACATATTCTATAATCTATTTTTAATAGAACAAATATACAAATTAACTATCTATTTCTTAACGCACCGGGCAAATATATTAGGATTCTGTTTGTTTTTTAGAAAAAGGCGACAATCTTTCATTCTATATAGCATAAGCCTTTTCTTCATTGATTTCGTGATTTGTCCAATACCAATCACTCTTTTCCCATTTCCCATATTTTGCATTATTTCGTTTATTTTTATTTTGACACATACAAATAGCCTCTTCTGGTGTTGGCAATCTCCAACCCTTTTGACAACGACTGGAGTCTCTCGCTATCCAAATCATAATCCCTCCTTTATGGCGATGAGCATCTATCTCTAATTGACTACAATCATTTTCGGATACATTTTTTTTGTCTTGCGCCTGTATTGTCAATGGAAGAAATAGAGCAATGATTAAAATATTTGTTATTCTTTTCATTTTTAAATCTTTAATTTAACATCATAAAAAATTACGCCAACCTCACCGGAATACCCTCTTTCGCCAAATACTGCTTCAACTCAGGAATGCCAATCTCCTTGAAATGGAAAATACTCGCAGCAAGAGCTGCATCCGCTTTTCCAATCGTGAAAGCATCTTTGAAATGTTCCATTGTACCTGCACCACCTGAAGCAATGACCGGAATAGAAAGTGTTTCCGAAAGGATCGCTAATGCGTCGTTCGGGAAACCTTGTTTTACGCCGTCGTGGCTCATACTTGTAAAGAGAATTTCGCCTGCGCCTCTTTCTTGCGCCTCTCTTGCCCAAGTAAACAGGGTTTTGTCCGTCGCGATACGTCCGCCATTCAGGAAGCACGTCCATACACCGTCTTTCAATTCGGCATCAATGGCGACGGTAACTACTTGGTTGCCAAAATTCTTAGCAATTTCCGTAATTAATTCAGGATTTCTGATAGCTGCCGAATTGATGGATACTTTATCGGCTCCTGCGCTCAATAAGGTATCAACATCTTTTAACTCATAAATTCCGCCACCTACAGTAAACGGAATATTTACGTTTTGAGCAACGCGCTTTACTAAATCGACAAATGTCCTACGCCCCTCGTGCGTAGCGGTAATATCCAAAAAAACCAACTCGTCTGCACCTTGACGGCTGTATTCTGCGCCCAACTCTACCGGGTCGCCCACATCTTTGATATTTACAAAATTAATTCCTTTTACTGTTTTTCCGTCTTTGATGTCAAGACATGGGATGATTCTTTTTGCTAACATAAATTAATAACTGAATAAATGAGTAATTGAATAACTGAATAACGGAGTGATTTGGAATTTCTGTTATTTAATTATTGTTTTTTTGAATTTTTGCGGGCTGTTGCCATGATTTTTATTATTTCTTCGCTTTCTTGACAAAGACTTTGTAATAACATTGGTTTTATAATTTCTGCTTCTTGTAATAATTCCAACCAAAATAACGTCTCGTCTGCTTCTTCAATTACAATGCTAATTTTGCTATGAAATTCAGCATTCGACCTCGCTCTACATGCCGCACGATAATTCGCTGCAACAGATGTTCCCGACCTCAATAATTGTTTTCCAATAACAGAGGCTTCTAATGTTTTTGGTAATGATTGATATAAACGAATAATCCTCAGAGCAAAAATTTTCGTCCTATTCTTCAAATCTTCCCGATATTGAAATTCGCTCATACCTTTGATAATTTTGAATAACTGAATAATTCAATAACTGAGATTTCAGTCATTCAGTTATTCAATTACTCAGTTATTTTTAAGAAATTCCTCAACACTACCTCGCCCATTGCACCGCTTTTTTCAGGATGAAACTGAACGGCATAAAAATTATTTTTCTGCAACACGGCACTGTAGGGATGAATATAATCGGTGGTTGCAATCGTATTTTTTCCGACTGTGGCGTAATAACTATGCACGTAGTAAAAATAGGGATCTTGCGGCAATCCGCTGAAAAGAGGTGAACCGGCGCATTGAACGGTATTCCAACCCATGTGCGGTACTTTATGTTCTTTTTCTGTCGGAATAAACAGTTTTACTTTTTCATCGAAAATTCCTAAACACGATACATTTCCTCCTTCTTCGGACGATTGGCACATCAATTGCATACCTATACAAATACCTAATACCGGTTGTTTCAGCTCCCGGATTACTTCGTCCAACTTATGACGGCGCAAATAGGTCATCGTTGTTTCCGCCTCGCCTACTCCGGGAAAAATCACTTTATCCGCTGCTTTTATTTTCTCAATATCTCCGGTTATTTCGGCATCAACTCCTAACCTTTTCAGGGCGTAATCTACCGAAAATATATTTCCGGCGTTGTATTTTATAATGACTGTTTTCACTTTTCAACTAATTGTATTACAAAAGTAGAGATTTTTTTCGTGAAAATTAATCTAAGTATGTATCAAAATAGAGCAACCGTATCAAATTGGCTTGCTTTATGAAATCGGATAGAAAGTCCAAATTGAGAATGAGTCTTTTAATTTTCCATTCTCAACTCTCCATTCTCAATTTATTAAGATTAAGATTCACATTCAAAAAACAGTTTATAATAATGTAACCCTTTGCTTTGGTCAAAACCTTTCTCAATAAACCGACGGTTTCCGTGTACGTAGACGTGGAAATTTTTGTCTAATTTCAACACTGATTTGAAATGTTTGTTCTCCTTTTTGACCACATCAGGCGAGATTTTAAATTCTTCGTTCAGCGAAACGTTGTTTTCAGATTCGTAAAACTCTTTAAATTGCTTAAACGCATCAACCACATCAGGGGCTGCCAACACCTCTTGCTCGAATTTACCTTCGTCGAAAAGCGTGTTGTCTTTGAAATAATTGATGGAGCGGTTGAGCATATCAATCTGCTCGGTGCGAGGAACGTCATTGACAGGCGAAAAAACATCGCTGACAAATTCCTTACAGACATTCAGGTAGTTGTGCGTGAAAAAATTATTGTCTTGCCGGTCTTCCAATCCGAGAAAGTTTTCTTTCCAAAAAAGGGCTTCGTTGTGCTTGCTCACTTTGTCAATCAGGGAGACGGCAAAACCTTTTTCGCGTTCTACATCAAAAATCAGGCAGCCTTTATCCAACTTCCGAATATTAATCCCCTCTTCGTAATTGATATCAAACGAATTTTCTCCCGAGCAAATTTTCAGGTAAGTCTCCTTATTTTCAGATTTGAAAATCCCCAAGCATTTCACAGTCTGGTCAAAAATTTGAACTCCATCGAAAAGGGTCAAATAAAATTCGCCCGGCTTAATCTGCGGATGCGATGAATTTTCATAAAGCGATGCTGCCAAAATGCGGGAATGTTCGTAAAAAAGCACCGGATTGTCGAAAATCGCACACGCCGATTGATAAACAATATTTCCCGACAATCCCTTAACTCCGCCCAAATGATAAAGCGACGGCTCCCGAAAAGATGCTAAAAAATACTGTTTCAGCAAAAATGGAACCGGACTTTCCTCTTCCAACTCCACGCACTGTTGCGAGTACGCATTCTCCGTATTATCGGTTCTGCTCCCGATTTTGTGAATGACCAATTGTTCTATATCCGCGTTTATTATATCAAAAAGCATTTTTTTAAGTGATTAGTGATTAAGTTATAAAGTGATGAATGGAAGTGATTAGAGATAAAGTGATTAGTGGTTTTGTCCATCACTAATCACTTTATAACTAAATCACTAACAAAAGTTCTTCGTATAAACTTTGCATATTTTTGTAGAGTAAATCCGCTCCGTTGCTTGTCAGTTCTTCATCTTTCAGGATACCGGTATTTACGGCAATCGTGAAAATTCCTGCTCCGACAGCCGAACGTACACCTAACGGCGCATTTTCGATCACAACGACCTGTTCGGGTTTTAGGTTTCCTTTTCGCAATGCCATTAAATAAGGTTCCGGATCCGGTTTCCCTTTTTTGACATCGAAGGCGGTAACCATCTTCTCACGCTGAAAAAATCCGGGAAAATGGTCGTGCAACGTGTCAATCAACGACAGTTGTCCGGAACCGGTAACAACAAAAATCTCCAATCCGGCATCTTTCACCAACTGCAAAATATTTGTTATATGAGGTATCTTTTTTGCTGCGCCCAATGTTTCAAAATAATTTGATTTTATCTCGTAAATCTTTTTACATTCTTCTTCGGTTGCACCGCGTCCCAATTTACGCTGATAAATCTCGTTGATTGTACCTGCACCCGTCATTCCTTCGCGCATATAGGCTTCATATTCGTCAAATATGACTCCCATTTGCTCAAAAGCATATACCCACGCTTTAGCGTGATGAGGCATCGAATCGAACAATACGCCATCCATATCAAAGAAAAATGCTTTCAAATCCAAGGAGGAAAGAGTGGAAATTTTACGTCTATTATTGGAATAACTCATTTTTTGCATTTTAAAATCCGAGAACAAAGATAGAAAATAATCACAACGAATAAAAAAAGACTAGCAAATTAATTTTTTAACTTATATTAATATATATATCAAAATATTGATTATTATATCGTTATATTTTTCTTTTTGAAAAAAAATGATTTTCGCGCATTTTTTGTAATTTTTTTTCGCGTAAATATTTGCAGTATCCAAAAAAAGATTATATATTTGTAATGCAAACAAACAAGTAGATTTTTTCATAGTTTAGGTTTTAAAACGCTAAGGGAGACTGGGAAGTTTCCCTTAGTTATTTTATATACCTTCAAATCCGCCAAAAACACAGCAGAAAAGCGTAACCTCAAGTGAATATTAAGAGCCAAATTTAAACGGACACTCCTCCAATTGGTTATTCACATACCCAACTGCCTGTAAATGGACATAACAAATTGTCGTGCCGAAAAATTCAAACATTTTAAGGTCGTCCGTAACTTCTTTTCCCCATTCTTGATCGTGATATTTAATGCAAACAGGATCCGATTTACACCAGTTGCAACGCTTGTTGTCTTCTCCGATTCATTGTTTAGTTTTCGAGATTAAAATTGTATCTTTCTCTCCAAATTTTCTTTCAATTCAAATGTTTCTCCATTGAATACAAATTAAGCACTTGCAATATACTACATTTTTTCCATTACTCAATCTTTTTTAGGCATTATTTTCATTTTTTCAAGCAAATTCATTTTTAATATCCGAAAAAATGCTTTTCTTTGTTCTCTGAAAAAGATATTCAATTATAGAATAAGCGAAACTTCTTTCTTGTATTAGAAAACACCACTTTTACGTTATACACAGAGAAGATGTCAGTTCGTAGCTAATAGCGTGAACTAACTTTCCGTGTATGGGCGTGTGGTGTGCCTCTAATAGGAGTAGTGTGTTCGCGCTATTTTTATTTAACCAAAATATACTTGGATTTTGGATCACCAGCAAAACCCTGGATTTATTGAACGGCAACTGGCAAACGGTTTGCCGTTTTATTTTATCTTGTACGGATTATTGTTAGAAAAAAGTTTTATCTTTGTAAACAGAAAAAATGTAAAACTTCATTGTTATGGCAACACTTACATTAGAATACAATGCTCGCAATAGTACTGTACAGCGACTTATTGAAGGATTGCTGTCTTCGGGGCTATTTCGTGTGCAATCGGGACAAGAAAAAGAATGCGCTGAAATTCAAGAAAATATGCGCACTGTAAGTAAAATGATTGATGATATTCGTATGAATGGCTCGTCCAACTATCAGAATATGGATAGTTTTTTGTCTTCGTTGAAATGATAAAACTATGAAAATCAATTTTATACCAACTCCAAAATTCAAAAAATCATTTAAACGATTGTATAAGAAATACCCTTCATTAATTGCAAAAGAATTTATATAAAAACAGATACAAAAAAAATGGACAAAAAAGTATTACTAATGATCCTCGATGGTTGGGGATTCGGAAATCAAACCAAATCAAACGTTATTTACTCTACACCAACTCCTTATTGGGATTCATTGTTGAAAAATTATCCTTATTCGCAGTTACAGGCTTCGGGCGAAAACGTGGGTTTGCCTGACGGACAGATGGGTAACTCGGAAGTGGGACACTTGAATATCGGTGCCGGACGCGTGGTATATCAGGATTTGGTAAAAATCAACATCGCTTGCCGCGACAACAGTATTCTTGAAAATACCGAGATAAAAAGAGCCTTTTCGTATGCCAAAGAAAAAGAAAAAAAAATACACTTTATGGGCTTGGTGTCCGATGGAGGTGTACATAGTTCTATGGATCACTTGTTTAAATTAATCGAAATATCCAAGATTTACGGATTAGACAAAACGTTCGTTCATTGCTTTATGGATGGACGCGATACCGACCCGAAAAGCGGAAAAGGCTTTATCGAAGCGTTGGAAAAACAATTGGCTGCCAATACGGGAGCAATCGCCTCTATAATAGGTCGTTACTACGCAATGGATAGAGACAAGCGTTGGGAGCGCGTGAAAGAATCATACGACTTGATGGTGAAAGGTGTTGGAAAACCTTCGACCGATATGGTTCAAGCAATGGCAGACTCGTATGCCGAAGGGGTTACGGACGAATTTATCAAACCAATCGTTCACGTGGACGCAAACGGTAAACCGCTCGGAAAAATTGAGGAAGGTGATGTCGTTATTTTCTTCAACTACCGCAACGACCGCGCCAAAGAGTTGACCATCGTATTGACACAAAAAGATATGCCGGAAGAAGGAATGATGACCATTCCGAACCTGCAATATTTTACAATGACCCCTTACGACTCTTCGTTCAAAGGCATTCATATTTTGTTCGACAAAGACAATGTTCAAGATACATTGGGCGAAATCGTTGCCAAAGCAGGTAAAAAACAGTTGCGCATTGCCGAAACCGAAAAATTTGCACACGTTACATTCTTTTTTTCCGGTGGTCGCGAAAGCGAATTTGAACTCGAAGAGCGCATCTTGATTGCTTCGCCAAAAGTTGCCACTTATGACCTGCAACCCGAAATGAGCGCTTACGAAGTTGCCGATGCGTTAACCAAGGAGTTGGATAAGAAAAAATTCGACTTTGTCGCGCTGAATTTTGCCAACGGCGATATGGTAGGACATACCGGTATTTATGAAGCAATTGAAAAGGCGGTTATTACCATTGATAATTGTGTGCAAAAAGTAGTTGAATCGGCAAAAGCAAACGGTTACGACGTAATCATCATTGCCGACCACGGAAACGCCGACAATGCCGTCAATGCGGACGGAACGCCAAACACGGCTCACTCGCTGAATCCGGTTCCGTTTGTATATATTAGTAATAACAAAAACGCAAAAGTGGAAGACGGAATCTTAGCCGATGTCGCACCTTCTGTTTGCGCACTGCTTGGTATTCCTCAGCCGAAGGATATGACCGGAAAAAATTTAATTAAAATTGGTTGAAAACCATCTACAACCCAGGGGGGTTGTCTAAAAAGTCCATCATTCCGTGCTTGACGTGAAATCTTCTAAAAAACGATGTTGATTATTAGGGGATTGCGGGCCAAACCCACCGTTCGGCTTTGCCACTTGGTTCTGCTAAGAATGACGAAGCGTGTTTTTTGATTTTTTGGACAGCCCCTTAAATTTTTAGATATATTTAGAAGCTGTTTGAGTTATTCATTGATTTAGACAAATTATAAGTTAAATGTCTTTATGTTTAAATTACAAAAATTAACTATAAAGAATAGCACTTAGGTGTGATTAATAAAATAATTTTTTATCTTTGTGTCGTGGTATTTACAGTGGAGCGTAATGTTACCAAAGGCATAAAAAATTCACATAATTATTAATTAAACTATATTTTTATGAAACATTTAATCAAAAAAGCTATTTTCGTTTGGATGTTCTTTACGGCAGCAGCGGTAGTAACCTTTGCTCAAAGTGGCGTTGCTATAAACGCAACCAATTTCCCTGACGCTAATTTCAGAGCGTGGGTATTGGCGCAACCTTGGGGAAGCGATGCGTATATCACCGCTGCCGAAATAGATGATATTACAGATTTCTATATTAGTAATCTGAATATATCCGATTTGACTGGAATAGAGCATTTTACAGGTCTTCAAATATTGGAATGCCAAAACAATCAGCTCACGACGCTTGATGCTTCAGCCTTGATTCATCTTCAATTCTTGAATTGCGACAATAATCAAATTACTTCGCTTAATGTGGGAAGTTCGATTTATCTTCATGGTGTGTCTTGCAACAACAATCAACTCACTTCGCTTGATGTTTCGAGGTTGATCGTTCTTAAATATTTGGATTGCTTTAATCAAACAACCTCGACCCTCACATTGACGGCAGAGGGCAACGGTATATATAGCCTTCCAATAGCGTTGAACAATCCTACAGGATTTGTTGCAGGTATTACCTACGCCGATGGAAAACTGAAAAGCAATAGTAAAGCCATTGGCTCTACGCCTTTTGAAGTGGTGGTTATAGGAAGCGATGTAAAATTGAAAGGTACGCTTACCTTCTTGTATACTTGTATACACAATTTTTCTGCCCTTGGCGCATTGGTAAGCGAAGTAACCTGTGTAACCCCAGCCAAACACAAAGCAATATGCAGCTTGTGTGGAGAAGAACACGAAACACTTTTGTTGGAAGGTGCACCGGCTATCGGACACAATTATAAAGCAGTAGTAACATCGCCAACTTGTACCGAACAAGGCTATACAACCTATACCAGTTCTTGTGACGGCAGCCAATATGTTGATAATTATGTTGATGCGCAGGGACACAATTATAAAGCCGTTGTAACAGCGCCAACTTGTACCAAACAAGGTTTCACAACTTATACGAGTTCTTGTGACGGTAGTCAATATGTCGATAATTATGTTAATGCTTTAGGACACAATTTTTCAGTATGGCAAATTACAACTCCTGCCGCTTGTGGAATCGCTGGTGAAAAAATCGAAAAATGCGCTGTCTGCGGAGCTTACGGAACAAAAACAGAAGTAATCCCTGCATTGGATCATGGTTACACGGCTGTTGTAACGTCTCCAACTTGTATCGCAGGTGGTTTCACGACCTACACGAGCGCTTGCGACGGCAGTAAATACACTGCTGATGAGGTGGCTGCTTTGGGGCACAAATTTGGATGGGTAATTACAACTCCTGCCACTTGTGCAACTGATGGACTAAAAACCGTAAAATGTTCGGTTTGCGGAGTATTGGGTGAAGGAACAGAAGTAATTCCGGCATTGGGTTATCAAACAAAGGTAACACTGCCAACTTGTACCGAACAAGGTTATACCACCTTTACTTGCGGTGATGCGGTACATACCGGTGATTATGTTGCTGCTTTGGGACACAATTTCGTATGGATCGTAAACCCTGAAAACAAAGACGAAGAGATAGAAATTTGTAAACGTTGCGGTAAGCTTTCGGGTAGAACTCGCGAATTTGTTGACTGTATCGCTGTAGACGAAATCAACTTCCCTGACGCAAATTTTAGAGCATTTATTTCAGCTAATTTCGATAACGAGAAAGATGGATGTCTTACTTATGATCAAATGCAAGGTATAAGAGTGTTGGATGTTTCTAAGCAAAACATTGCCGACCTTACAGGTATCTGCTATTTTGTAGCGCTTCAATACTTGTATGTTCAAGACAATAAACTCATTACGCTTGATGTTTCGTGCTTAGAACATCTTAAAGGATTGAATTATTGCGGTAATCCTCTCACTTCGGTTGAGATTCCGACCTTCGGACATCTTCAACACGTTGAAGATTGCGGTGATGTAGTAATTCCTCCGGTTACACCTCCGACAGAAGACTGTCTGATTGCTATAAACGCTGCTAACTTCCCTGACGCAAATTTCAGAACATTTATTTCGGCTAATTTCGATAATGCAAAGGGCGGCTATCTAACTTGCGATCAAATGCAAGGTATAAGAGTGTTGAATATTTCTGACCAAAACATTGCAGACCTTACAGGTATCTGCTATTTTGTAGCGCTTCAATATTTGTATGTTCAAGACAATAAACTTGCTACGCTTAATGTATCGTGCTTAGCACATCTTCAAGGGTTGAATTATTGCGGTAATCCGCTTGTTTCGCTTAATACGGGCGTAGCAAAATGGATTGAAGATTGTGGTGATGAGGTTGTTCCTCCGGTAGTAATTCCTCCGGTTACACCTCCGACAGAAGACTGTCTTATTGCTGTAAACGCAGCCAATTTCCCTGACGCAAATTTCAGAGCATTTATTACAGCTAATTTTGATAACGAGAAAGATGGCTATCTTACTTGCGATCAAATGCTTGGAATAAAAGTGTTGAATGTTTCAAGCCAAAATATTGCCGACCTTACGGGTATCTGCTATTTTGTCGGACTTCAAGAGATGTTTGTTCAAGGAAATCAGCTGACTACGCTTAATGTATCTTGCTTAGAACATCTTAAAATATTGGATTGCAGCGACAATCAACTCGCTACACTTAATGTATCAGGGGCAGTAAATCTTCAATATTTGTTCTGCCAAAACAATCAACTCACTACGCTTGATGTTTCGAGGTTGACATTCCTTAAAGGATTGGATTGCAGCAACAACCTACTCGTTACGCTTAAAGCATCGAAGTTGGAAAATCTTGACTATCGTGGTGACAAAGGAACTCTCATCATCGAAATTGGAGAAATTGACGAAAGCGCTATCGCCATCAACGTTTATCCGAACCCTACTGCCGACAAAGTGCATCTCTCAATCGATGCTAACGTACAACTTTTCACCCAACAAGGAGCATTGTTATACAGCGGATTCGGCAACGAAATAAACTTGACCAACTATCCTCAAGGGATATATATCTTGAAGATAAACGGAGATAAAGTAGTGAAAGTGGTGAAATTATAACCGAATATTTGGACACGCACCGCACCGTAGAGACGCGGTATGCCACGTCTCTACACAATCAACCGTGCCGCATCCAATTCAACCCCAAAAAACGGCAAACCTGAAAATGGTTTGCCGTTTTTTTGTTTAAATTTTTAAAATTAACTATAAAAAATAACACTTAGGTGCGATTGATAAAGATATTTTTTTATCTTTGTTGTTTGGTGTCATTTACAGTGGAGCGTAATGTTGCCGAAAGCATAAACAAATTAGTCCATATCATTAACTAAATTTATATATTTATGAAACATTTAATCAAAAAAACTGTTTTCGTTTGGCTGTTTCTTATGGCAGCAACGGCAGCGATCTTTGCTCAAAATGTGGCAATTAACAGTACCAACTTCCCCGACGCTAATTTCAGGGCGTGGGCGTTGGCACAGCCTTGGGGAAGCGATGCACAGATTACCCCTGCCGAAATTGCGGGGATAAGAGAAGTGAATGTTTCCGGAAAAAATATTGCCGACCTCACGGGTATCAATTATTTTACCGGACTTCAATCCTTAAATTGCTCAAACAATCAACTCACTACGCTTGATGTTTCGGGCTTGACAAATCTTCAATACTTTTCTTGCCAAAACAACAAACTTACTTCGCTTGATGTTTCGGGCTCGCCATTTATTAAAGGCGTAGAGTGTTTCAACCAAACTCCAACTCTCACTTTATCCGCAGAGGGTAGTGTGTATAGTGCGGCAGTAGCGTTGAACACTCCAACAAAATTGGCAAGCGGCATCACCTACGCTGGTGGCAAACTGACAAGCAACAGTAATACTATTGCCTCTACGCCTTTTGAAGTAAATGTAACAGGAAATGCTGCAAAATTGAGCGGTACGTTTACCTTGTTGTATGGTGGAGGCACGGTTTCTCCTTTCTGCGGCGGCACAGGCACATTCAGCAACCCTTATCAAATCTGTACAGCCGAACAGTTAAACGAAGTTAGAAATCACTTAACATCATCATTTATATTAATGAATGATATTGATTTAACGCAATTCCTTACCAATAATAATGACGGCGGACAAGGCTGGTTGCCAATAGGAACGGCTGAGGCACAATTTAAAGGTATTTTCGACGGGAACAACAAAAAAATTACAGGTTTGTGGATAAACCGAACGACTGATAATATTGGTCTGTTCGGATATACATACAATGTGTCAATAGCAAATTTGGGTGTGGAAATTGCCGAAGGAAAAGAAGTGAAAGGTGCTGTTTACGTTGGCGGATTGGTGGGATATGGTGCTGTTCAAGGAGCTACGACACAATATCCTGAACTTACTTCTTCCATTACCAATTGCTATGTAATAGGAAAAGTAAGTGGAAATAATATTATCGGCGGCTTGATGGGGATTAATACGGTCGATGGAGGTCGTTCGGTTATTTCTAATAGTTACGCAACAGGAAATATAAACGGAGGCGGTAATGCCGGTGGTTTGATAGGAGCAGCCTCTACCCCCGGACCTATGGGTGGCAGTGGCATAAATGAAATTATTAATTGCTACGCCACGGGAAATGTAAGCGGTAATAATGGTGTCGGCGGTTTAATCGGAACCGGCAACGGCGGTGCTTTCCGTGTTACTAATTGCTACGCAACAGGAAACGTAACCGGTGCGTATCAAGTCGGCGGTTTAGTTGGCGGCACCAGCAGCTGGAAAGGCGGCGCACCTATTACCAATTGCTACGCAATAGGAAATGTAACCGGCACAGATTATGTGGGCGGTTTGGTTGGATACAGTATTTCTGACATTTCCGGCTGTTACACATTGGGAAGAGTAATCGGAACGGGGGTTAACGTTGAAGCTTTTGTCGGATACCATTCAGGTGCTTATAATGTGATTCAAGGCAGTGGCGTAAGAAGTATTGCTGCAATGCAAACTCAAAGCACTTTCGCAGGTTGGGATTTTGCAAGCGTTTGGAAAATGTGCCCCGACAATTATCCGATTTTGCAATGGCAACCTATTGAAAATTGTGCTAATTTCCCTGTGATAGATATGTGTTCTGGTATTGTTGTGGATAAGGTCTTATTCCCTGATGTAAATTTCCGTGCGTGGATTTTGGCACAGCCTTGGGGTAGCGATGCGTGTCTTTCTCCGGAGGAAATTGCAGAAATTAAACTCATTGACGTTTCAGGTAAAGGGATACAAAATTTGAGAGGTATTCAATATTTTACCGCTCTTACAAGTTTGGATTGTTCCGGAAATCAACTCACTTCACTTAATGTTTCGAGTTTGATAAATCTTGAATCACTATATTGCCAAGACAATCAATTCACTTTGCTTGATGTATCGGCTCTGACAAATCTTCAAGAATTGAATTGCAGCAACAACCACCTTACTGCGCTTGACGTATCAAACTTGACCAATCTTGGTACATTATCCGCAACCGGTCAAACCGAAACTCTTTATTTAGCCGAAGATGGCAATCTATACAGCGTTGCTATATCGTTGAGTAATCCGACACGACTTGCTGCGGGAATTACCTATGCAAGCGGTAAATTGATAAGCAACAGCAAATCAATTTCCACTACGCCTTTTGATGTAGTTGTGGCAGGAAGCAGCGTAAAATTGAGCGGTACATTTACCTTACAGTATGACCCGTTCTGCGGTGGTACAGGTACAATAGCAGACCCTTACAAAATTTGCACAGCCGAGCAATTAGACCAAATTAGAAATTATTTGGATGCATCATTTATTTTAATGAATGATATTGACTTAACACAATTCATTGCTGATAATGATAGTGAAAAAGGATGGTTGCCAATAGGAAGAGCGACATTGGAAACTTTTAAAGGAACCTTAGACGGCGCCGGGCATAAAATTACGGGCTTGTGGATAAACGCTGCGCCATATACCAATGGTATTGCCTTATTCGGAAATGCGAACGGAGCAACCATAAGTAACCTTGGTTTGGAACTTACCGAAAAAGGCATCATAGGATTTAATGGTGTCGGAGGATTGACAGGATATGGTAGTGCTACAATTACTAACTGCTACGTAATAGGAAATGTAACTGCAACTGATGCCAATGCCGGCGGTTTGGCGGGATTCGGTGGTACCATTACCAACTGCTATGCAACCGGAAATATAAGCGGAGGCAATTATGTTGGCGGATTGGTGGGACGCAACGGTGTCATTACCAATAGTTACGCAACCGGAAATGTAAGCGGAAGTTTTTATGTCGGCGGATTGGTGGGACAAAATACCGGTTTCGTTACCGGTTGTTATGCTACGGGAAATGTAAACGGCAGTCATCGTGTCGGAGGTTTGGTAGGAGAAAACTACAATTCAGGCTCTATTGCCAATAGTTACGCAACAGGAAATGTAACCGTATCAATCAGCTATGCAGGCGGATTGGTGGGACTTACTTCTACATCATCTTCCACCATTACCAATTGCTACTCAATAGGAAATGTGAGTGGAACAGGTACTGATATGGGAGGATTGGCAGGACGTTCTGGTATCATTACCAATTCATTCTATGACAGCACAACAAGCGGACAAAACGACATAGACAAAGGCACACCGAAAACCACCGCCGAAATGCAAGCCCAAAGCACCTTCACCGATTGGGATTTCGCAAGTATTTGGAAAATATGCGAGGGCAAAACTTATCCTATGTTGCAATGGCAACCCGATGTAATGGATTGTGAAAATACTCCTGATGTTCCTTTCTGTGGTGGCACAGGTACAACAGCAGACCCTTACCAAATCTGCACAGCCGAGCAGTTAAACGAAGTCAGAAAGCATTTAGACAAATCATTTATTTTAATGAATGATATTGATTTAACGCAATTCCTTATTAATAATAATGACGGTGGAAAAGGTTGGTTGCCAATAGGCACATATGAAACGCCATTTGCAGGTACTTTCAATGGAAACAACCATAAAATTACGGGCTTGTGGATAAGCCGCACATCACATTGTGTTGGTTTGTTTGGAGTAACAGAAGGCGCAACCATAAGCAATGTTGGCGTGGAGGTTCCAGAAGGAAAAGAAATAAATGGAGGTATTAATACTGCCTATTTAGTAAACAATGCTGGAGCCTTGGTAGGACTCAATAGAAATTCGACCATTACTAACTGCTATGCAACCGGAAATGTAAGCGGAGTTTATTATGTTGGCGGATTAGTAGGATTCAATAATAGTGGTTCTATTATTACTAATTGTTACGCAACCGGAAATATAAAAGGAACAGGTAGTAGAGCCGGTGGCTTGGTGGGAATCAATCAGGGGGCTATCATTACTGATTGCTATGCAACTGGAAATGTGGACGGTAGTAATAATGTAGGTGGTTTAGTGGGAGCAAATAATTCCTCTTCTACCATTAATAATTCCTACGCAATCGGAAATGTAGGCGGAGGTTATAATGTTGGTGGCTTGGTGGGGTACAATGAATATTCTTCTATTACTAATTGCTACGCAACTGGAAATGTAAGCGCACGCAGTGATATTGGAATGGTGGGCGGCTTGGTAGGATACAATACGTCTTCTATCATTACTAACTGCTACGCAATCGGAAATGTAAGCGGAGATAGTCGTGTCGGTGGCTTGGTAGGAGATAATAGATCTTCTTCTTCTATCATTACCAACTCATTCTACAACAAAACAATCAACCCGACATTAGACGGTATCGGCAATGACCTTAATAGTCAAATAGTTATCGGAAAAGCCACTGCCGAAATGCAAACTCAAAGCACCTTCACCGATTGGGATTTCGCAAGTATTTGGAAAATATGCGAGGGAAAAACTTATCCTATGTTGCAATGGCAACCCGACGTAATGGATTGTGAAGATACTCCTAATGTTCCTTTCTGTGGTGGCACAGGCACAACAGCAGACCCTTACCAAATCTGCACAGCCGAGCAGTTAAACCAAGTCAGAAATTATTTGGATAAATCATTTATTTTAATGAATGATATTTTGGTAGGAAAATGGGAACCAATAGGGACAGGGGAAACACCATTTGTCGGTAAATTCAACGGTGCAGGACATAAACTTACAAACTTGGAGGTAAACAGCAAATCTGTTCATGTTGGTTTCTTCGGAGTTATAAGCGATGCAACTATAAGCAACGTTGGCATAGAAATTTCGAGTGTGGTTGTAAGCGAACATAACAGACTTGACCCACTCCCTGGTACCGGCGGCTTAGTGGGAACCAATTACGATGGTACCATTACCAACTGCTACGTAATAGGAAATGTAACAGGAGTAAATAATGTCGGCGGATTGATGGGAACTAATACTGGTGGTATCATTACCAACTGCTACGCAATAGGAAATATAAGCGGTAATAGTGGTGTTGGCGGTTTAGTGGGATACAATAGAGATGGTAGGGTTGGTAGTGGTGATAATGGTATCATTACCAATTGCTACGCAACAGGAATTGTAAGCGCAGTGACACTGCCCTTCGGCGGCTTGGTGGGCCGCAATGCTTCTGTTTCTATCGTTATCAACTCGTTCTACGATAGTCAAACAAGCGGAATGAGCGATACAGGCAAAGGTGAACCAAAAACCACCGCCGAAATGCAAACCCAAAGCACTTTCATCGGTTGGGATTTTGCAAACATTTGGAAAATATGCGAAGGTCAAACCTACCCTATTTTACAATGGCAACCTGATGTGATTTGTGAAGTGGAAGAGTGCACGCACAATTTCACCGTCCTCGGCACATTGGTAAGCGCAGCAACTTGCGTAACCCCAGCCAAACACAAAGCAAAATGTAGTTTGTGTGGTGAAGAACACGCAACATTATTGTTGAACGGTGCACCTGCCCTGGGACACAATTTCTCCGTATGGATTGTAAACCCTGCAAACGCAAACCAAGAAATAGAAGTATGCAGCCGTTGCGGCGAGCCTTCGGGTAATAGCCGTCCAATTGAAGTTATCAACTGTAATGGCAATGGCATTGCCGTAAACGCCACCAACTTCCCTGACGCTAATTTCCGTGCATGGATTTTGGCACAACCTTGGGGTAGCGATGGGTGTATTTCAGCAAATGCAATTGCGGGAATAAAAGATATAAATGTTTCCGGAAAAAATATTGCCAACCTTACGGGTATCAACTATTTTACCCAACTTCAATCGTTGAATTGCGCTAACAATCAACTCGCTACGCTTAATATTTCGGGATTGAAAAATCTTCAATATTTGTCTTGCCAAAACAATCAGCTCACTGCGCTTGATGTTTCAGGCTCGCCATTTATTAAAGGTGTGGAGTGCTTCAACCAAAACCCAACCCTCACGTTAAGTGCGGACG
>Ga0209737_10000062_pt1 | contig 92552 bp, 62 predicted proteins | sample TergutCu122P3_FD_187284 | JGI IMG/M metagenome (GOLD analysis project Ga0209737, IMG submission 187284) | Cubitermes ugandensis P3 segment gut microbial communities from Kakamega Forest, Kenya - Cu122 P3 (SPAdes) (version 2) | ecosystem: Host-associated > Arthropoda: Insects > Digestive system...
AGAGCACCGGCCTTTTAAGCCGAGGGTCGAGGGTTCGAGTCCCTCTCGACTCATTCCCCCCCCCCAGCCCATGTCTGCACAGGCCGGGGGAGAATGGCTGTCAAAAAACAGCGAGCTTATTTCTGCACTGTATTGGTTGCCCACACGGCTTTGCCGTCGGCTGTATAAAGGACGAAGTTGCCATCATTCTGTACCGTAGCGTAGATTGCACCTTTGCCAGTCGTTCCGGTGCTCCAGAGGGCTTTGCCGGCCGCGGCTGGGCTGTAGAGGACAAAGTTCCCGTCATCCTGCATCGTTGCATAAGCACCTGGGATGCCACGCTCAACCCAGAGCACCTTTCCAGCAGACGCGTAGAGCACCAGGTTGCCGTCGGTTTGCATCGCGAGCGTGTATTGAGCATTGGGAGAAACCAATTTCTGGCCTGGTGCCAACTCGCCTCCGGCTCTGAGCTTGTATGCGGGATCTTGCGGAAGCGTCATCGACAAACTGACTGAACCATCGCTGTTGGTTACCTTGACTTCAATTTTGAACCAGTTGAGGCCCGAGCTGGTGCTGGCCGGAAATTTATAACTCAAGCTGTTGCCTATGCCGGTATGCGGCTGTCCATCGACAGTCCACGCAAAACTCATGGGCGACAAGCCCGTGCAGTTGGCACGCACCCAATGGATTCCGCCGGTGCTGGGAAGGAAGGAAACTTGCGACGTGAGGGTGCAGACAGGCGGGCGGGGGGGCGCTTGCTGGGTGTATGTCGTCGACACCGGGCTGCTCGTTCCAGCGCTGTTGGTTGCCGTGACGGTGATGGTGAAGGTACGTTGCTCCGAAGTATTGTTCGCTGGAAAGCCATAGTAGATGCTGCTGCCTGTGCCAGACTGCACCTGCCCGCCGACAGTCCACTTATGGCTTGTGGGCAAACCCGTACAATTGGCCTCAAACTTATAAGTCCCGCCGGTGTGGGGGATGAGGAGGTTTTGGGGGGAGAGGCTGCAAGAGGGCCCCAACTCTTTGGGGCCTTGGACAATGATTGTCGACACCGGTCCACTCGTTCCAGCGCTGTTGGTTGCCGTAACGGTGAAGATGAAAGAACGTTCCGTCGAAGTATTGTTGGGTGGAAAAACATAGTTGATGCTGCTCTCGTTGCCGGGCAACTGCTCTTCGCCGGGTTTCCAATCATAACTGAGTGTCCAGCTATAACTTGTAGGCGAATGGGTGCAGTTGGCGGTAATTAAACGGGCTCCACCGCTGTCGGGCATCCAGGGGCTTTTCTGCGTGAGGTTGCATATAGGTACGTCGGGGGCAGGGGGAGGGGGCTGGAGGAGTGTCACCGACACCGGGCTGCTCATTCCGGCGCTGTTGGTTGCCCTGACTTCAATGACAAACGACTGAGTCGCCGAGGTGTGGTTGGCCGGGAAGAAATAGCTGAAGATGCTGGAGCTTTCGAGCTGCACCTCGTTGTTGACGCTCCAGCCATAACTTGTGGGGGAGCCTGTACAGGTGGCTACTGCCGAGTACATTCCACCGTCGCTGGAAAGGGTGAAGGTTTGCGGTGTGAGGGTGCATTCAGGTACGCCCGGAACAAGCGTCTGAGTGGCCGCCTGAACGGCTCTGAGTGCGTTGAGCATGCCATAACCGGTGTAGTCGTCGCGACCGGGCGGCGCAATGTCAGTCGCGGAGTGGCGCAATATGTCCTCCACCTGAGTTGCGGTTAAATCCGGATTTACAGACAAAATGAGTGCAGCCACACCCGCCACATGGGGGGCGGCGGCGGAAGTACCGTTAAAGTTTGTGCGGTAGCCGCCGGCATTGATGGTTGTATGTATAAATACGCCCGGGGCGCAAACATCCACTTCTGGCCCATAATTGCTCCCCCACCCTTCCCCATCCGAACTGGTCGGGCTTTTGCGCTCTCCCCAGGGGTTACATGCAGCAACCCCAATCACCTCCGGAAGTGTTGCAGGAAAAGTGACCGGACCATTCGAATTTAAGGTCGAAGCAACCACCACACTTCCTCGTCCTCCACGCCCTTGGTTTTTGGCATAGCGGATGGCGTTGGCGATGTATGTCGAGTAGCCCCAATACCAGCTGTTGCTCAAAACATCCGCCCCGCGATCGACAGCCCGCACAATTCCCTCTGCAACAATGTCACCGGAGCTAACCCACTGGCCGTTCGGATTCACATCCGTTATTCTAATCCCCATAATGCGAGCACCGGGCGCAACCCCGCTGATGCCTATCCCATTGTTGGCCGCCGCCGCCGCAATGCCAGCACATGCCGTTCCATGGGTGTGTCGCTCATCCAAAGGGTTGGGGTCATCTCTTTGCAACCTGGCGTCATAACCAACCACCAATTTTCCAGGGGTGTTTAAGTCCGGGTGTGTATAGTCCACGCCCTCATCCAGAATGGCAATGGTGATGGAGGGGGAGCCCATGGTAATGTCCCAGGCATCCACCGCACGAATGTCCGCCCCGGGAACACCTCCATGCTGCCCTGTGTTGTTTAAAGCCCACTGCTGCGGGAAAAAGGCGTCGTTCGGGACAAAAGCAGGTTGAACCAACTGCACAAAATTCGGCTCCGCATAAAGCACCAGGCCGCTGTCGTGGTAGCGGTTGGCCATGCCCAGTGCATCCACCCCCGCACCTGCCTGTACCGCCAAAAGAAAACCATTCTCTTCCCATGTCGACGCACGGACAATGCTCACTTTGTTTTGCGCGTTGAATTCATCTATCTGCTGTTTTGTCACCTCTGCTTTGAATTGCACCTTCAATTCCTCTGTGAGGATGAGGGGGAGGGGGTCTCCAGAAGACGAAACAAAGACAGTCAATTCCATGGCACCTTCAGGCAATACCCCCGCCAAAGGTGGAGACGCTGCGCTCGTTTTATAGAGAAAAATGCCCCTGCCCAACTCCAATTCTGCATCAGCTCCACCCACATTCAGCGCCTCTATGACACGCTGCCGGTCTTCCAGAGTGGGTTCTCCTGAATAACGCACAGCCCGGTATGTGGTGGATTTTGGAAGCTCAATTTTTGTGCCTTCATACCAATAGAATGCCTCAACCAAAGGGTTGAGCTCCTCCGCTGGGGGCTTTTGCACCTCGTCGGCCACTTCCTCATCCACAGCACCCGTCGTTTTGCCCGACTCGGTCGTACACGCCCACAAACCCAAGGAAGCCATGAGGCACAGCATGCATAATTTTTTGAAGGTTTGGGCCACATTCTGCTTGTCATGTGTGCGCCGGGGTTCCCGATAAAGATTGCAATGTTGCGAAATCATTTCCGGTTTCATAAATTCCGTCCTTTGGAGGTAAACCCTCTCTTCTGCGACAGAGATGGCATCTCTTCTTCTGCTACGGTGTATGGAATAACAACAAATTTAACCGGCCCTTCATATTATCGTTTGTCTCAAAAAAATGTTGCTTGAGATACGAAAAGTTTGATGTTGTGGGCAACTGTACCAGGGGGCCGGGGGGTAGAGGGGGTAGAAGGGGGTAGAGGGGGTAGAGGGGGTAGAAAGGGGGTAGAAAGGGGGTAGAGAGGGTTCAGAGAGGGGGGGAGAAGCCCCCTTGCTTGCACCTCCAGCCCCTTCTCCTGCCTCCTATTCTCCAGCCAAATAACTCTGCAGAGGGCGGCAGGGGTAGGGTTTGCGGGCCTGGGCTTCGAGGGCGCCCACCAGCATGCGTACCGCTTCCAGTGTGGTGAAGCTGGGTATTTGCTTCAGCAAAGCCTCATGCCGAATGGCATAGCTGTCGGAAATGGTTTTTTTGTTGTCCGTGGTGTTAATAATGAGGGCCACTTCGTTGGCGCGAATGAGGTCCACAATGGAGGGGCTGCCCTGGGCCACTTTGTTTACCTTCTGCGAGGTTATGCCCTTCCTCGCCAAATAACTTTGTGTGCCCTGCGTCGTCAACACCTCAAAACCCAGCGCCCCCAACCTTCGGGCCACGTCCACCACACCGGGCTTGTCGTCGTCTTTCACCGACAAAAAAACTTTGCCCCCTCGAGGCAGCGCTGTGCCCGCGGCCAGCTGGCTTTTGCCAAAGGCCACGTCCACGCAGTCCGCAAGCCCCATCACCTCACCCGTGGAGCGCATTTCAGGCCCCAGCAAAATGTCCGTGTTGGAAAAACGTGCAAAAGGAAACACGGCTTCCTTCACCGCAACATAATTTTTCAAGGAAAGCTCCGTTCCAAAACCCATGTCCGGCAAAATTTCACCCATCATGCAACGCGCGGCCAGTTGCGCCAGAGAAACCCCCGTGGCCTTGGACACAAAGGGGACTGTACGCGAGGCGCGTGGGTTGGCTTCCAGCACATAAATGCTTTTGCCCTGCACCGCAAATTGCACATTCAACAGGCCCACAATACGCAACTCTCTTGCCAAGTCCGCCACCACGTCCTTGAGGCGCTCCACCATTTCCGTGGACAAAGAGTGCGCAGGCAAAGTGCAAGCAGCGTCGCCCGAGTGCACACCGGCCTCCTCCACATGCTCCAAAACCCCTCCAACGAGGACATTGCCGTCTCTGTCGGCCACCACATCCACATCCACCTCCACCGCCTCATTCAAAAACTTGTCCAACAACACCGGGTGCTGAGGAGAGGTGCTTAGGGCTTCATTCATGCAACGCGCCAAGTCCTCCCCGTCGCGCACCACCTGCATGGCCCTTCCGCCCAATACGTAGGAGGGGCGCAGCATGAGGGGGAAGCCCAGCAGGTTGGCCACCGCGTAAGCCTCCTGCTCGGAGCGCGCAACGCCGTTTTCAGGCTGGCGCAATTTGAGTTTCTCCACCACCTTCACAAAACGCTCTCTGTCCTCCGCCCTGTCAATGTCGTCCGGCGAGGTGCCTAAAATTCGCACGCCCTCTTTCTCCAGCGCCCATGAAAGCTGCAATGGCGTCTGCCCTCCCAGTTGCACAATAACGCCCAGAGGCTTCTCGTGCTCCACCACCTCCAACACGTCCTCCAAACTCAAGGACTCAAAATAAAGCCTGTCCGAAATTTCATGGTCCGTCGAAACCGTCTCGGGGTTGCAATTCACCATGACGGCTTCAAAGCCGGCTTTGCGCAGCGCAAACACCGCATGCACGCAGCAATAGTCAAACTCTATGCCCTGGCCTATGCGCATGGGGCCGCTGCCCAAAATCACCACCTTGGGGCGCGAGGTGGGCTCACACTCACTCTCCTCGGCATAGGTGGAGTAGAGGTAGGGGGCGAGGCCTTCAAACTCCGCAGCGCAACTGTCCACGCGTTTATACACCGGGCGTATGCCCATGGCGCGGCGGTGGCTGCGCAGCTTTCCTTCAAAAGTCCCCAGCAAGGCAGCCAAATAGGCGTCTGAAAAACCGTGGGCCTTTGCAGCGCGCAGCTGGGCTTCACTCAGCAATTCCAGTTTGCCCAGGCTGCGAATGCTGCGGGCTTCTTCCACCAGCTGCTGAATTTGTGTCAAAAACCATGCGTCTATCTGCGTCGCTCTGGCAACGGACTCCACGCTGGCACCGGCCCAGAATGCCTCTGAAATCACCCACGGGCGCTCGGGCGTCGGCGTTGCCAGCAGGCGCTTTTGCTCACTCATGGGGCGTTTGGAGCCGTCCTCGGGCAAAGAAAGCGGGTGGCGTCCCAACTCCATGGAGCGCATGGCCTTCATATAGGCCTCGCGAAAATTGCGCCCCAAAGCCATGGCCTCACCTACGGAGCGCATGGCTGTGCCCAGCACATTGCTGGCACCCGAAAATTTTTCAAAGTTAAAGCGCGGCACTTTGACGGCCACATAGTCCAGGGCAGGCTCAAAGCAGGCCGAAACACCCGAAACCATGGCACTGGGTATTTCGTCGAGGGTATAGCCCAGGGCCAGCTTGGTGGAAACACGCGCAATGGGGTAGCCCGTTGCCTTGGAAGCCAAAGCGCTGGAGCGCGAAACGCGTGGGTTCATCTCTATAACCACCATGCGCTCGTCATGGGGCGACATGGCCAGCTGCACGTTGGAGCCGCCGGAGTCCACACCCACTTCGCGAATAATGGCCACAGAGGCCTCTCTGGCCCTCTGGTATTCGTCCTGCGTTAAGGTTTGAATGGGGGCAACGGTAATGGAGTCGCCCGTGTGTACACCCATGGGGTCAAAATTCTCAATGGAGCAAACCACAATGACATTGTCTTTGGTGTCGCGGATGACTTCAAACTCCAGCTCCTTCCACCCCAACACCGACTCCTCCACCAGCACCGAATGCACGGGACTTGCCTCCAGGCCCACCGCCACCTGGGCCACCAAGTCGCTTTCGTCATAGGCTATGCCGCCCCCTGTCCCTCCCAGGGTGAAACTTGGACGAATGACCAGCGGGAAACCCATGTCCTTCGCCAAAGTTTTGGCTTCTTCCACGGAAGTTGCCAAACCACTTTTGGGCAAACTCAAACCTATGCGCTCCATGCATTGTTTAAATTTTTGCCTGTCCTCCGCCTTCTCTATGGCATCCAGCGAAACACCTATCAGCTTCACCCCATAACGCTCCAAGGTGCCACGCTCCGCCAAAGCCTTTGCCATGTTGAGTGCCGTCTGCCCTCCCATGCTGGCCAAAAGTGAATCCGGCCTCTCTATGGCTATAATCTGCTCGGCTACCTCGGGCGTAATCGGCTCTATGTAGGTTTTGTCGGCAAAGTCCGGGTCCGTCATGACGGTGGCGGGGTTGGAGTTGAGCAACACCACCTCCATGCCCTCCTCCTTTAACGCGCGAATGGCCTGCGTGCCGGAATAGTCAAACTCGCAAGCCTGGCCGATGACGATGGGGCCGGAGCCGATGACAAACACTTTCTTTATGTCTGAGCGTTTGGGCATGGTGCTCAAACCTCCTTTTCCGCATCCAATATCAGCTTTTCCAGCAGGGCCTTTTGCACGTGGAGTCGGTTTTCGGCTTCGTCCCATACGGCGGAGCGTGGGCCCTCCAACACCTCCTGCGAAATTTCTTCGCCGCGGTGTGCAGGCAAACAGTGCAAAACAAATGCCTCAGGTTTTGCCAGCGACAGCAAGCGCTCATCCACGCAATAGCCGCAAAAAGCTTCGCGGCGCCATTCGCGCTCCGCGTCCTGTCCCATGCTAATCCACACGTCCGTGGTGACGACGTCCACGCCGCGGCAGGCTTCCTCGGGGGTGTCAAACAACTTCACATGGTCGCCATATTTTGCCGCCTCCTCCTCGGAGGGGCGAAACGCCTTGGGCGCGGCCAGGTGCAGTTGTACGCCCAACAAACCGGCCGCCTCCATCCAGGAGCGCGCCATGTTGCCCAGGCCGTCTCCCACAAAAGCGACTTTGCGGCCCTCCACCTCTCCCAAACGCTCCACCATGGTGTAGAGGTCTGCCAGCACCTGCACAGGGTGGCCCTGGTCCGTGAGGCCATTCACAACGGGCACTGTCGCGTGTTTGGCAAACTCAAGGAGGCGCTCTTCGCCGAAGGTGCGAAACATAATGGCGTCCGCATAACGAGAAAGCACGCGCGCTGTGTCAGCCAAAGGCTCTCCGCGCGACATTTGGCTGTCCGCAATGGGCAAAGTCAACGCGTCTCCGCCCAGCTGCGTCATGGCCAACTCAAAGGAGACACGCGTGCGCGTGGAGGACTTCTCAAAAATCAGCACCAGCGCACGGCCTACCAGCGTCAGCACGGCTTTGCGGTGTCGCCGCAGGCGCTTCAACTCTGTCGTGCGCCTAAACAACTCCAGGTGCTCATGGGGTGTGAAATCCGACAACTTCAAAAAATCTCTCTTCACAAGGAAACCTCTTTCAGCTTTGCATATAAAACTTCCAAAGCAACCACCTCACCAGCCAGGGTTTTGGCCAAGAGTGCCGCATCCAACAACATTTGGCGTTGAAGCTGAAGCGCTCTTGGAGAGCAACTCCCTAAACTCGCTTTATGCAAGACAGAATTCTCAGGCGACAACGCTTCTGTGTCCAGCGCGGGGTGAATGGACGCGGCCATTTGGGGGCTTGCTTTGGACAAAGGCAGGTTGGCCTCCTGGCATTTTCTCACCAGGCTGCCCACGGCTTGGTAGGCCTCTCTGAATGCCACCCCCTTCTTCACCAAAGCTTCGGCCAAATCCGTCGCCTGTGTATAACCATCCTCCAAAGCTGCCCTGCAACGCTGCTCGTCAAAATGCAGCCTCGGCATCGCCAAACTTAACACCTGCAGGCAGGCATTCAGCATGGGGCCTGTTTCCAGCAAAGCTTGTCTGTCTTCCTGCAAGTCCCGGTTGTAGCCGGAGGGGAGGCCCTTGAGGGTGCTCATCAGTCCCAACAAATTTCCCAGGGCGCGGCCGCTTTTTCCGCGAATCAATTCAAAAATGTCGGGGTTTCGCTTTTGCGGCATCATCGAGGAGCCACAGGCAATTTCTCCACTCAACACAGCAAAACCAAACTCTAAGCTGGTGTAGTCAATGACGTCGGTGGACAAGCGGCTTAGGTGCAGCATGAGGCGGGAGGCCGCATAGAGGTAGTCCATGCCAAAGTCTCTGTCGCCTACGGTGTCCATGGCGTTGTGTGTGGGCCCTTCAAAACCCAGAAGCTGTGCTGACAAGGCGCGCTCAATGGGCAGAGAAGTCCCCGCAATGGCGCCGGAGCCCAGGCTGCACAGGCGCAGCTGTTTGAGTACAAAACCAAACAGCTCCACGTCCCTGGCCAGTGCGGCGCCGTGGGAGGCCAACCAAAAGCCAAGCGTCACAGGTTGGGCTCTCTGGCGGTGGGTGTAGGAAGGCAGCAGAAGCTCGCCCTGTGCTTCCATGCGGCCAACCAGCACTTCCAGAAGTTCGGCCAGGCGGCGCAAAACTTCTGCGGTGCATGCGCGCAGGTGGAGGCGCAAGTCGGTGGAAACCTGGTCATTCCGAGAGCGCGCTGTGTGCAGGCGGGCTGAGGGGGCGCCTATGCGTGTCAACAACTCTGCCTCCACCGCCATGTGTACGTCTTCTTCGTCGGGGAGTTTCAGGCGGCCCTCTCTCGCCTCCTCAAATATGGAAACCAGCCCCTCCCGAATTTGAAAAGCCACCTCTTTGGGGACAATGCCCTGCTGCGCCAGCATGACGACATGCGCCATGCTGCCTACAATGTCTTCAAGCAAAAGCGACTTGTCCAAAACCAGGGAGCTTGAGAAAGCCAGCACTTCCGGCAAAAGTTTCAGTCCGCCGGAAGCTTCCGTTTTTGCAATGGCCACGGTTATTTCCTGTGAATGCGGCTAAACAACTCCAAGGGAAGCCCCAGCAACTCAATAAAACCTTCGGAGGCGCGGTGGGAGAAGCTGTCCTCTTTGTCATAGGTGGACAGTGCGTGGTTGTAGAGGCCATAGGGGGAGTTTCTTCCAACGGCCTGGCAGGAGGACTTAAAGAGGCGCATGCGCACTTCGCCGCAAACCACTTTGTTGCAAACGTCATTGAGGGCGTCCATGGCTTCGCGGTAGGGAGAAAACCAAAAGCCTTCATAAACCATTTCTGCATATTTTTGGTCAACGAGGGCCTTCAGCCGCAGAGACTGGCTTAGCAGGGTGAAGCGCTCCAAGTCTTGGTGCGCGCGAATAAGCAGCGTGGCGGCGGGGCATTCGTAGTTTTCGCGGCTTTTAATTCCGACGACGCGGTTTTCCATTAAGTCAATGCGGCCCACACCGTGCAGCCCGGCAAACTCATTGCACCTCTCTATGAGTTTTGCGGGTGACAAACGCTGTCCGTCCAGGCTTATGGGCACGCCTTCCTCAAACCCTATGCAAATATAGCCGGGCTCCTCCGGGGCTTCTTTGAAGGACTTGGTCCACGCAAAAGCGTCTTCCGGAGGCTCCTGCATGGGGTTTTCCAAAATGCCGCCTTCAATGGAGCGGCCCCACAAATTTTCGTCTATGGAGTAGGGGCTTTTTTTGGTGGTGGGCACCTCAATGCCATATTTGGCAGCGTATTCCATGGCCACCTCGCGCGAGAGGTTGCGCTCGCGCTGGGGGGCAATAATTTTAAGTTCCGGTGCCAGGCCTCTCACGCCCAAGTCAAAGCGGACTTGGTCATTCCCCTTGCCGGTGGAGCCGTGGGCCACAGCGGTGGCTTTGTGTTTTTTTGCAGCCTCCACCAAATATTGGGTAATGAGGGGGCGGCTTAAGGCGGCGGACAGCGGGTATACGCCTTCATAGAGTGCATTGGCTTTGAGTGCCCTGAAGCAATAGTCCTTTGCAAACTCCTCTTTGGCATCCACCACCTCACAGGCCAGGGCGCCCGCTTTTTGGGCGCGACGCACCACCGCTTCTGTGTCCCTGGCTTCTCCCACGTCAGCGTGGCAGCAAACCACGTCATAGTTATAGGGGGGTTCCTGCAAAATCCGCACAAGTACGGAGGTGTCCAAGCCTCCTGAATATGCCAAGACAACTTTCTCTTTCACAAACATTCTCCTCACTTCCAAATGTCCAACGCGTTTCCAAACAACTCCTCAAAAAAACATTCGCTAAGTTTAAGCGTGCGTCACCACGGTGCCCACGCCCTGATCGGTAAAGAGTTCCGCTATAATGGAGTGCGCCATACGCGCATCCACCAAGTGTACTTGCGTTACCCCTTCTTCCACTGCCTTTAACGCAAGCCTTGCTTTCTCCACCTGCTCTTCGTCCACACGAGAGGCCGAAAGCCTTTCCCTCAGCGTGAGGTTGTTGAGTTGGTTTACCAACACCCCCTCCTCACATACGCCCTGGGCCGCAATCATCAACACCATTTTTTTCGCTTTCAGTGCCACCGCTATGGCCAACACCACATCATCCACTTCCAGGGCGACACTTTGGCCGTCTTCCCCCAGGCCCAAGGAGGCCACCACGGGGACATAACCCTTGGACATAAACATTTCCAGCAACTCTGTGTTTACCGACTCCACCACCCCCTGGCCATTGGGCAGAAGGCGCGCCTTGATGAGTGCGCCGTCTTTGCCGGACATGCCGATGGCGTGGCCGCCTCTGCGGTTGAGTTTGGAAACCAGGGCCGCATTTGTCTCGCCATGCAACACCATTTCGCGCACGCGCTGGCCTTCGGTTTGAGTGGCTGCGGCATGCCCAAACCGCGTCAATGTTTCCGCCGACTCGGGGCCTTCGCCGTGCACCACAATGGGCTTCATACCCACGGAGCGCAAGAGGTTAATGTCTTCGCAGAGGCTTTCTTCGAGGTTTTCGTTGGCCAGCGTGTGGCGAGAAACGCGCAGCACGCAGCACTCCTTGGCAAAGCGCGAAATATAGGCCAGCGCCTGGCGCACCAGCTTCACTTTAAATTGGGGGCTGTAGAGGGTGAGGCGGTCGTCTTTTTTGACGGAGCCGTCAGGCTCGCTCACCAGCAGCGAAGTGTAGTCCGCGTTTATTTTGACATAGTCATAGGACAAGTCGCAGCCCCAGGCTGTGGCTGTGCCTATGCCCGCGTGGAAGTCAATGTCTATAAAAATTTCGGGCTCCCGCATGCGCACGCGAAGTTGCTCGGTGGTGTTTTCCACGCATTGGCCGTCGTATACGCAAATGCCCTGAATAATGACGGTGGAGTCCGCTATTTCAATCGGCCAGTCGTTTGTCCCCGCCTTCGCACCCACGGCCATTAAAATTCTTCCCCAGTTGGGGTCTGCACCAAATAAGGCCGCTTTTACCAGCATGGAGTTGGCTACGGCCATGGCTGCTCCACGCGCTATTTCCTGCGTGGGTGCACCTCCAACCCTCACCTCTATCATCCTCGTGGCACCCTCCCCGTCCGCCGCTATCAGCTTCGCCATTCCCCGGCAAAGGGAGGTCAGCTCCTCGCAAAACGACGCATAGTCCGCGCTGCCTTCTTCGAGTTTGGGGTTTTGGGCCAGGCCGCTGGCCATGGCAAAAACCACGTCGTTGGTGCTCATGTCGCCGTCTACGGTGAGGCAGTTGAAAGTGGTTTCCATCGCACGGCGCAAAGCGGTTTGAAGGCAGGAGGCGGAAATGGCTGCGTCGGTGTTGATGATGCAGATCATCGTCGCAAGCTCTGGGGAAATCATCCCCGAGCCTTTGCAAATGGCCGAAAGCACCACCTCCTTGCCGCCAAGCACAATGGTGCGCGACAGCATTTTGCGCTTGGTGTCCGTCGTCATGATGGCTTCTGCCGCAAGCTCCGCCTCCGCTTCCAGCCCCTGCTTTAACGCGGGAAGCGCATCCATTATTTTTTGCTTGGGGAGCCTGACGCCAATGACGCCGGTGGAAGCAGTCCACACCTCTTCTGCACCTATGCCCAGCACCTCGGAGAGCGTTTGCCTTATTTGGGCAACCGCATCCAACCCCTCCTGTCCCGTCAGCGCGTTGGCATTTCCACTGTTAATGAGAATGGCGCGCAGGCCTTCCTGGGGGCAGCGCTTCTCTACGTCCAGGCAAGGCGCCGCCTTGGCTTTGTTGACGGTAACGCAAGCGGCTGCCGCGCACGGCACCTCGCTGAATACCAAAGCCAAGTCTTTGCGCATGGGTTTTATTCCCGCGTGTATGCCGGAAAACAAGAAACCTTTGGGTGCCTTCATTGCCATGTCACATCTCCCCTATAAAATGCCCAGCGTCTCCGGGTAACCAAACATCAGGTTGAGGTTTTGTAAAGCCTGGCTGGCCGCCCCCTTCAGCAAGTTGTCCAAAGCACTCACCACAATCAACTTCTCCCCCTCCAAACAAGCAGCCACCTGCACATGAGGGCGGCGAAGCACACAGGCCAGGCGGATGTCGTCGGGGGAGGCACACAATTCCACCAGAGGCTCCTCGGCATAGGCCTCGTGGAGGGCCTCCTGCACCTGGGCTTTTGTGGTGCCCGGCTTGGTTTTTGCGAAACTCGTGCACAAAATGCCGCGCTTCATCGGCAGCAAATGCGGCGTAAAAACCATGTCCACGGGTTTTTGGGCCAAGCGCTCCAGCGTCTGCGAAATTTCAGGCATGTGCTGGTGGCGCAGGACGCGGTAGGCACGGAAGTCATCCGCTATTTCCATATAGCCATATTCCTCGGTGGCTTTTCTCCCCGCTCCTGAAATGCCCGAGGCCGCGTTAATGACGAGGGTGTCCTCGGTAAGCAATTGCTTTTTTAAGAAGGGGGCCAAAGCCATGGCGGGGGCGGTGGGGTAGCAGCCGGGGTTGGCCACCAAGGTGGCACCGGGAATTTCACTGCGAAACCATTCCGTAAGGCCATACACCGCCTGCCCAAGCAGGGTTTTTGCGGTGTGCTCGAAGGCATAAAAACGTGGGTAGAGGCTTTCGTCTTTGAGGCGAAAACTTCCCGCCAAATCCACCACCCTCACCCCGGCTTGAAGAAGCTTAGGCACCACCTCCAGAGAAGTTAAAGCCGGCGTTGCCGTCGCTACCACCTGGCATTCTTTCAGCCTTAAGAGGCCCTCTTCCACGGAGCAGAAGGCCACGTCTGCGAGGCTGCTTTTGCCGCCGCGTATGTTCAAAACTTTCTCGCGGACTTTTTTCCCCTCCCAACGATCGCTCGTCGCAAACACCACCCCAAAGCCCTCGTGCCTGGAAAGCAAACTCAAAAGCTCCATGCCCGAATAGCCGGAGCCACCTATAACGCCGATGGAAACAGGTTTCATGAAGCGCGTATACGTGTACACTTCCGGCAGCACAAGCCTCATATTTCTTTTTCGCTGTGGCAGCGCGACTGGCCTTTCTCACCCCTTGCTTCTCCTGGGGTTTTCTCTGCCGGGCCCAAGCGAAGGGCTTACGGCCCTCAACGTGAGGCTTGGCTTAGCTTGTATCCATCATTGTCTATGCTAGGGGGAGGTTTATGCGCCTTTTCGCCATTGCCGACTTGCACCTGCCTTCCACACGCCAGAGAGACATGGCGCGCTTTGGCTGGGACAACCACCCCAACAACATCGCGCAACGTTGGGACGAAACCGTGTTGCCTGAAGACGGCGTCATTGTTGCTGGCGACATTTCCTGGGCCACCAAACCCGCTGAAGTCCCCGCGGACTTGGACTGGCTTCATGCGCGGCCGGGCAAAAAAATTCTCCTCAAGGGAAACCATGATCATTGGTGGCCGGACTCCGCAACCAAGTTGCAAAAAACACTGGCGCCCTTCCCTTCCATTGTGGGTTTTGTGCACAACAGCGCTGTGCAGTGGGGGCCTTTTGTCATTTCGGGCTCCCGCCTTTGGGACGTGGTGGAGGCACCCTGGGAAAAATTCAGAAGCGCTGACAACACAGAAGACACCCCCAACACCGGCGAGGCCAAAAGCACAACGGGCACAGCCGACTTGGCCAAAATGATTCAGCGCGAAACACAAAGGCTGCAAACTTCCCTCGACAACGCCCAAACCAAAATGGAAAACAGCCCCCAAAGCATTCTCATTGTGGTCAGCCACTTCCCCCCACTTTATGTGGATGGGGTTGAAACCCCCTTCTCCAAACTCATTGAAAGCCGAAAACCCAAACACTGCATTTATGGCCACCTGCATGGCCCCAGCATTCCCTCGGGCTTCGTGGGAAAACGCCACAACGTCAACTATGTTTTGGCCTCCTGCGACGCTGTTGGGTTTTGCCCTCTGCTCATCGACGAAGCTCCCCGAAGCTGACCGCAGGCAGCAGACACTCCCTGGCCTTTGGGCCACCTCACGAGGCAGCGCACCCCGGCTTGCACAAGTTGTTGCCAAAAGCCCTTCAGCCTCTCCAGCGGAGGTGCTCGAAAAGGGCCAGCCTCATGTGCGTTGAAGGGGATGAGGTTTAAGCGCACAGGAATGCCTTTAAGCAGCTGCACCAGACGCCTCGCATCTTCGTCACTGTCGTTGATGCCTTCAAGCAGCACGTAGACAACAAAATGCTCGCGCCTGGGTTGCTGCTTTCCATGGTGGCGCAACAAAGCCAAAAGCTCTCCCATGGGCCACAGGCGGTTTTGCGGCATAAGCAAGCTTCGCTGCTCTTCTGTGGTGGCATTCAGCGACAAGGCAAGGCTCGCCTGGCTTTCTGCCAAAAAACGCTGCATGCCCGGCAAAACGCCTGAGGTGGAAACCGTCACCTTTTGTGCACGCAAACAGGGGCCACCCGGTTGCGTCAAAACGCGCACGGCGCGCAGCACCTCGTCCAAATTGTCCATGGGCTCTCCCATGCCCATAAACACCACGTTGCGCACAGCCTCGGGTTTCAAAAAACGAAGCAGAAAAAACTGCGCCAGCATTTCTTCCGCTTTCAAATGCCGCACAAAACCCAGAGAAGCCGTGGCGCAAAAAGCACAGCGCCGAGTGCACCCGTCCTGGCATGACAGACAAAGCGTGTTTCGTCCACGCTGAGAAATATGCACGGCTTCTGTTTGGGCACCCTTCAAACCAAGCAATGCTTTGTTTGTTCCATCGCTGTCTTGTGTTGTCTGCAACACTTCGGGCAACACGGTTGGAAGGTGTGGACGCAGCAAGTCCAACCAACGGTGGCCAACCTCTTCCAAATGCGAAGGCAAGTCCAAGCTTTGAGAAACACCTCTGGGGCGGTGCCACAACCAGCGCAAAAGCCCCAGCGCGCGTCGGCGACTTTTGAGTTTTTCTGTCAACTCTTCCAGCGTCATGGCCCAATAGGCCAGGGTGTCGGAGTCTATGTGCGCATGACGGCTCTCCAAATGGCCTCCTTTCGCGCTTCCAAAAGCCGGGTCAGCGCGGGCCAGACGGCATAATAAAGCAGCCACGTCAACAAGGCGACGGCCAACAAGGCCATGCACAACAAGCCGCTCGGCCTTTGGCCCTGCAAAAAAGAAATCATCCAACTCCAGGGGGCCACCCCCACCGCTGCCGCCACAATTCCCCCCAATGTCACAGGCAAAGGCAACCTGTCTTTGCGCTGAAGGCTTGCGTGAAACTTGCTGGGGAAAAGCAGAGACATGAAATTCCCTGCACACAACAATACCGGCAACAACACACCCACCGCCGCTGCCGAAAAAAGGCACTCTCTTAAGCCGCCACCGCGCACATAAAACACATAAAACAAAGCCACCAGTGCTGCCAACAAAGCCCCGGACAAAGCCTGCGCCAAGTTTTTGGCACGCAATACCCAGGCCATCTCCACGGGGGCTGAGCTTAAAGAGAAAAAAGCGTGCCCTTCATAGGCAAAGCTGTTTTGTGCAAATGTCGAAGTCATTAACGTGGCTGCATAGAGGCACAAAGCCCCCATCAAAAAAGCATCCGCCGCCTCCCCCATGCCGTAAACAAACAAAGCGCGGACTGAAAACACGCGAATGAAAATGCACAACACAAAAGGCACACAAGCCAAAAGGCGCGCGCGCGGGTGTTTCCACAATTCCAGGGCTTCTTTTAACAACAGCACACCCTTTAAGCCCCGGGGTTTTGCAAACAACGCATCCGGCTTTGAAGGCTTCGGCTTGGGCGGTGCACGAAAATTTCTGCGCAAAAAATCCACCAGAAAACCCCACGCCACCACCATGAGTATGGCTGCCAACTCCAACAAAACCAAAACATGGGCCAAGGCACTCTGGCTTCCTCCATGGTGGAGGCGCTCCAGCCCGCGGCCCAAATAGCCTGTGGGTATTCTTCCCAAGGCCACCGTGGCATGTACAATCAACTCGTCTGACAATTCTCCAAGCGCTCCAAAGTCTGTTTCAAGCAACCATGAAACATCCACCGGCGGAATAAGCGTGGCCAAAGCCAGAAAAACCAACAACCCTCCACCCAATATTTCGGCGTTGCGCCAATGCCCAAGCAAACACAACATGGCATTGGAAAAAACCTGGGCCAAAGCCAAATAAAAAAGCACTGTCGCAGCCAAAAGCAACAGAGGCCAGGGAAACAGAGAAAGTCCTCGAAGCTCGACATAACCCCAAAAAGCGCCCAGCAAAGGCGACAACAGCAGGAGGTTTCTCACTTCCAAAACGCGTGCAAGCGTGGCTACCCACAAAAGGCGAAAACTGGAAATGGGGTAGAGAGAAAAACGTATGCTTTCGCTGAAATCGTCCGCGCCTACGGACAACAAAGGCCACAGGGCCCATAAACCGGCAACAATAAAACATAAGAGGTTTAGAAAAAACTCGGGCCATAAAGCCGACTGCGCTACCGGTGCAAAACGAAACAGCGCCAACACTCCCTTCGCCACAACTGCCCCCACCCCCAAGGCAGCCAGCACCCCAAAACCCGAAAGCCAGAGGCCTCGGTTCTTCATCAACTCCAAGCGCAACCTGGACAACAATATGAAATGTCCCGCAAGCGAGGGCAGTTTGGACAAGTCACTCACTTGCCCGCCTCTCATTCTCTGAAGCAAAAAACGACAGGGCCAAAGAGGCTGTCCTGGGTTTGGGCACCGCCTGAAAAAACAAAGCTTCCAAACTCGCCGCCTGGTGTTGCGCTTTCAGCACCTCCACCGGGCCCTCCATGGCCATGCGCCCCTCCACCAAAATGCCCACGTGGCTTGCCATCTTTTCGGCAATTTCCAACACATGCGTCGTCAGCACAATGCTGACGCCCTGCTTGGAAAGTTTCAAAAGCAGACTGCGAATAATTTCACTGGCCATAATGTCCACCCCTTCAAAGGGCTCATCCAGCAAAACCAGCCGGGGAGAATGAATCAACGCCGAAGCAATGGCCAAACGACGGCGCATTCCCTTGGAAAGGCTGGCAACCAATTCATTTGCTTTTTGAGAAAGCTCCAAAACCTCCAAAAGCTCATCCGCGCGGCGCAAAGCCTCGCGCCCGCCAAGGCCAAACATGCGCGCGGAAAACAACAATTGCTGGCGGCTTGTCAGCCGCTCAAACAGAGACAACTCTTCAGGCACAGCCCCAAGGCGGCGCTTCACTTCCAAAGGGTGTTGGAGTGCATCCATTCCAAAAACCAAAATGCTTCCCGCATCGGGTTTTAATACGCCATTCAGCAAAGCCAGGCTTGTGGACTTGCCTGCACCGTTGGGGCCAAGCAAAGCATAAAAAGCGCCTTCGGGCACATGCAGGGACAAACCATTCAGCGCCTGGCACAAACCAAAACGCTTGAATAAACCTTCGGCGCATATGGCCCATGGCGGTGCTTCTTCTAAACTTCGTTCGGACACACTCACCCTCCTATCCTCTGCTGGTTTGCCCAGGCCGTGGGCATGGCTTATGGAAGCTTGTGCTCGTTGGCCCAAAGCTGAGACAAAACTTCGCGCTCCCGCACCAGAAAACAACTGCCCTTGTCAACCATCACCTCCGCTGCACGAGGACGCGTGTTGTAGTTGGAGCTCATCGAAAAGCCATAGGCCCCCGCGGAGCGTACCGCCAACAAATCCCCCTCCTTGAGGGCCAAGAGGCGCCCCTTCCCCAAAAAGTCTGCCGACTCACAAATGGGGCCCACCACCTCCCAGGGCTTGGCTTCAACGTCTTCCCTCTTCCTCACCGGGACTATCTCCATCCACGCGCTATAAAGCGCTGGACGAATTAAGTCGTTCATGCCCGCATCCACCACAGCGAAATGTACGGTGTCGGCTTGCTTCAAACACTCCACCCGCATCAGCAACACACCTGCGTTGCCCACAATGGCGCGGCCGGGTTCTACAATTATCTCATAGTCATTTTCGAGGCCGAAAACAGACTGCAACATGCCGGCATGTGCACAAGGCAAGGGCGGCTCCTCGTCTTTGTAGCGAATGCCTAAGCCACCTCCCATGTTCAGCATCCGCAAGCGAATGCCTTCAGAAGCCAAGGCCTCAAGCAACCCCTTAAAACTCACCGCCGCCTCCCTAAACGCATCCAACTGTGTCACCTGAGAGCCAATGTGGCAGTCAATGCCCATCACCTCCAGAGAGTCCATGGTTTGCGCACGGCGGTAAACCTCCATGGCACGGGCTATGGGAATTCCAAACTTGCTGTCTTTGAGGCCCGTCGCAACATAGGGGTGCGTCTGCGGGTGGACGTCGGGGTTAATGCGCAAAGCCACGGGGGCTTTCTTTTTCATGCGTCTGGCAACGGCATTGAGTTTCTGAAGCTCGGACTCGGACTCTACATTAAAGCAGCGTATGCCCACTTCAAGCGCGCGGCTCATTTCGTCTTCACGTTTTCCAACACCCGAAAACATTATTTTGTCGGCCTTCGCACCCACTGCCAATGCACGCTCCAACTCACCAACGGAAACCACGTCAAAACCGGCTCCCAAACGACACAACACGTCCAGCACACCCAGGTTGCCGTTGGCTTTCACGGAATAACAAACCAGGTGCTTTTGCCCCTTAAGTGCCTCGTCAAAAGCACGAAAATGCCGCTCTAAAGTTGCGCGGGAATAGACATAGCAGGGTGTCCCATGGCGCAAGGCAATTTCTTCCAAAGACACGTCCTCGGCAAAAAGCACGTCGTCGCGAAGCAAAAAATAATCCATCGCTGTTCTCCTTGTGCCTCTATACCCGCGTGCACATTTTCGTCAATTCCTGCTTTCATGGGTTGTATACAAATTCGTTGGAGGCTAAAAGCGCTGCAAAATGAAAATGCTGAGCGTGCAAAAATGAAAACATTGAGCGTGCTGCTTGGACTTTGGGGGCTTGCAGCCTGGGCAAACCCTCTTCCAAAAACGGAAGAAAATACAAAGCAACCTCAAGAAACCGCAAAGCAACCTCAACTGACAAAAAGCCCCGCCCTCATGGAGTCTGCTCCTGCCGTCTTTCCTCCTGAAATGGAGGCTGAGCAAAAAAGTGGCACCGTTGTGCTGGAGTTGGAAATTGACGAAGAGGGCCATGTCCAAAATGTGCTTGTCCTGGAAAGCGCCGGACCTGAGTTTGACAAAGCCGCGGTGGAAGCTGCCTGGAAATACCGCTTCTCCCCCGCAGAAGTCGACGACAAACCCGCTCCCGTCCGCATCCACTATCGCTCTGAATTCTTCTTCCGCCCCAAAGAAGAAACACCCCCTGAAGTTCTGCCCGACGACACTCTGGGCGAATTTTCCGGAGAGCTTGTTGAGCGCGGCACTCGTGCACCCATTGTGGAAGCCCTCGTCGTTCTGGGTGAAGGCGAAACCGCCCAGGAAACTTTCAGCGACAAAGAAGGCCGCTTCTCCTTTGAAAACCTCCCCCACGGCCTATGGAAACTTTCGGTTTCCTCGCCTGAGCACGAGCGTCTTGTTGTCGAAGAAAACATCGCTCCAGGGAAACGCACCAAAGCCCGCTATTATGTTCAGAAGAAAACCTATGGCGCTTTCCAAACCACCGTGCACGGCACCAAAGACAAACGCGAGGTTTCTCAGGTCAGCCTTCAGCAAGAGGAAATTCGGCTGATTCCCGGCACACAGGGCGATGCTTTTAAAGTGCTCTTCAATTTGCCGGGAGTTGCAAGAACGCCTTTTGGAATGGGGATGATTGTGGTGCGCGGCTCACGTCCCAATGACACACGCTTCTATATCGACGACGTGCATATTCCTCTCATGTTCCACTTCGGCGGCCTCTTTGCCACGGTCAACTCTTCGCTGCTTGAGCGCCTGGACTATGAGCCCGGAAACTTCGGCGCCGCCTACGGACGAAGCATTGGCGGCCTGGTGAAAGGAAACATTCGCCCTCCTGCTTCCAACGGCCTGCATGGGTATGCCGACGTCAACTTCTTTGACACTTCGGTGCTCGTCGAAGGGCCTGTGGGCAAGGGCTGGTCCGTTCTGGCCGGCGGGCGCAGAAGCTACATCGACGCACTGCTGCCCTTCTTCCTGAAAAGCTCTGTTTCGGAGGATGAGCTTAAGCTGACGGTGGCTCCTCGTTATTATGACTACCAGTTGCGCGCAGAGCACCGCTCTGAAGAAAAAAACAGCCGCTTCTTTGTCTTCATCTTCGGTGCAGACGACAAACTCAAATTGTTGATGCCCAATAACAAACTTGACGTGGAAGGACGAAACAGCTTCGGCACCACCATGCGCTTCGATCGTCTCGCCGTGGGATGGGAAAGGCGGTTTTCAGACAAACTCTTTTTTAAGACACGCAACTCTCTTGGCCATGACGCCATGGGGCTTTCTCTTGGCAATGACGTCTTCCTCGATGCAAAACAATTTCCACTCACAAGCCGAAATGAATTCAGCTTCGCTTTTGGCGAAAACACAACACTTCGCGTGGGCGCTGACCTCTCTCACAAATTCATCTCCTATGAAGTCCAAACCCCCGCCTGGCCCAAAGCCAACCAAATTCCCAACCCCATGTTTTCCCAACAACTGCTGAGGGAAAAAACAAACCAGTCTCATTTTGAGCCCGCCGTTTATGCAGAGGTGCAACACAGCCCCTTCGAAGGGTTTCAAGTCGTGGGCGGCCTTCGCGCTGACTATAACCACCACATCGGCAAAGCCTGGGTGGACCCAAGGCTTGCTGTCTCACATTCCCTGGCTGAGTGGTTTAAACTCAAAGGCGCTGTCGGCCTTTTTCAACAACCACCCGACTATATGAATGGCCAAACCTCGGCTGTTCTTGGCAACCCCAATTTAAAACACGAAAGCTCCGTGCACTCCAGTTTGGGCGTGGAAGCCAAACTCACCAAAGCCATCGACTTGGACATTCAATTCTATTCCAAATATGGCTTTAATATTACACGCCAAACTTTGGGTGATGACGCACAGGCCAGTTTGGATGCTGAAGACACCACCAGGGCTTGGGAAAACTCCGGCAGCACACGTGCCTATGGCATGGAAATTCTGCTTCGACACCAGCTGACGGATAGGTTTTTCGGGTGGATTGCTTATAGCTTGTCCAGGACGGAAGTGACGGACCTCTCCAACGGCGGCTACAGGCGAAGCAGGTTTGATCAGCCCCATAATTTAATTGTGGTTGCCAGCTATAAACTCCCCTGGGGGTTTGTCCTCGGAGGTAAGTTGCGCTATACCAGTGGCTCCTTGTCCACTCCTGTGCTCGGCACGGTGGTGGATGCCAACGGCGGTTATTATTTTCCTCTCTATGGCCGCCTTTACAGCGAGCGCCTGCCTGACTTTTTCCAACTCGACGTCCGCCTGGACAAACGCTTCGTCTTTAACCGCTGGATGCTCTCCCTCTACCTCGACGTCCAAAACATCACCGGCCGAAAAAATCCGGAGTTCCCCGGCTATAGTTACGACTATACTGAACGTGAAAATGTTTCGGGCCTTCCCCTCTTTCCTGTCCTCGGCATACGCGCAGAGTTCTGACATGGTTGACTCTACTTCTTTTCGTCTTCTTTTGGGGTTTCTCTCAGGCCTGCTTCTGACAGCCTGCATGGACGCAGACTTCTCTCCTTCATGGAAGTTGGATCGCCTGCGGATTCTAGCCATGTCCGCCCAACCCGCAACCTTGAAACCCGGGGAAAGCGCCAAAGTTTCTGCCCTCGTCGTGGATGAGCCTCAAAACCGCCCCCTCACCCTTTTGTGGTTGGGTTGCGCGGCAGATCCTTTCGGCCAAAACCGCGGCCCCTGCTCCAATGAAGACTTCCTCAAGGAGCCTGCCTCCTTCCTCCCCTCCCTCCTTCTGGAAGCACAAAACAACCCTGAAAATATGAGCATTCAATTTTTGGGCATAGGCCCCGGGCCTCATGACTATGAGACTGCCCCAACACTCTTCTCCATGCTCCCCGAAGAGCACCCTCAAAGAAAAGTCGGCACCTTCGGCATGGTTCTGCTGATGGTGGTTGCGGAAGCCATGCCTCAAAACCCCTCCTTCCAGGAGCTCGCCCAGCTTGTTCAGCGCGTTCAAGACAAACACGTTGACTCTCAAACAGCACTCTTCCGCATCCCCGTGCGCGAGGACAATGAGCCCAACCAAAACCCCATCGTCTCACACCTGCTGCTCAACGGCGCCGCACAAAACAAGTCTGCGCTGATGTTTCTGGAGCAAGGCCGGGAACATGTTTTGGACTTGTCTGTGCCTGCGGAGAGTTTTGAAGCATATGTGGAAACAACGTATGTGGGCACCACTCCCAAAACAGAAACCCTGTTTGCTTCTTTTTTCTCCACCTGCGGTGAATTAAAAAACGACAGCTTTAACTTTGCAACCTCCATCCGCCCCAAACTGAAAACTTCCAACGAGAAAAACATTCGAGCCTGCCCATCACTCATTCAAAGACTCTTCGCTGTGGTTTATGACTCCAGAAGCGGCCAAACCTGGCATGAGCAGCCTTTTGTCATTTGCCAAAAAGACGGCCCCTCTCCTCTCATTTCTCAGGCATGGCTTGCCTCTGCCCATACCCTCAACCTCGAGGGGAAAAACCTGGAAGTACTGGCAGAGTTGAGGCTGGGTGGGCACTTCCTCTGGCCTTTGCCTGTGCCTCAAAACGGCCAACTGACGCTGAGTTTGCCTGCAGAAGTTGAATCAGGTACCTATGTTTTAAGCTATACGGACTTAAGCTGCCGCACACAAACATATGGGGAACTTATTGTCCCTTAGACAAGGCCAGCAGGGCAGCACCCAGCAAGCCGGAGTCGTCTCCTAAGCTTGCTTTTCGAATGGCCAAACCGTCCAACGCCACGCTGGAAGCATATTGGCGAATGCACGCTTCAACAGCCTGGAGCATTCCCGGGCAATGCAAAAGCACACCTCCACCCAGTACAAGTACGCCCGGGTTCAGCAAAGTCACCGCATTCGAAATGACAAGCCCCAGCTGCTCGCAAACAAAGCCATAGAGTTTTTGCGCGACGGGGTTTCCTTGGTTTGCCGCCGCCTCCAACTCCACAGCCCCTCCCTCCAGCCCCTGCTCCGCCATGCGCTTTTTGAGGTTGCTGCCGCCAACATAAGCTTCCAGGCAACCTCTCTGCCCGCACCCGCAAAGCGCTTCGTAGCCACCGCCGAGTTTGACGTGCCCCAACTCCCCCGCCACCCCCCTGGCGCCTTCCACAAGTTGCTTGCGACAAATGAGGGCGCTGCCTACGCCGGAGCCTACAAACACGGTGAAGCTGTCTTCTAAACCCCGCGCCGCCCCCAGGGAAAACTCCCCCCAGGCCGCGGCTGACAAGTCGTTGAAGAGAAATGCTGGTACCTGCAGCCGCTCCTTAAGCCTCTGCCCAAACGCCTCCTCCCTCCACTCCAGGTTGGGCGCAATGGCCACCGTCTGCCCACGCAACATGGCCGCAATCCCCACACCACAAGCCTCAAAATGTGTGCCCACGCTTTCTGAAAGCTTTGGGGCTTCTTCGGAAATCAGGTGCGCCACATACTCAGGTGACTTCTCCTCCAAACGCAGCTTGCACAGCTTTTTTATGTCGCCGCTTGGGGCTACACAGGCAAGGCGCAGGTGCGTTCCACCTAAGTCCACAGCCAATATGCTGGGCTCTGTTTTGCCGCTTCCCTGGACGCCCACTGTCATGTGAGTCCAAGTTCCGCTTTCGCCGAAGCAATGGTGCCTTCAATCAGCTTCTGAATTTCTGCCATGCGGCTTTCACTCGTCGCTTCCCAACGTATCACCAAAAGCGGCTGCGTGTTGGAAGCGCGCACCAGGCCCCAACCATCCTCAAAACGTACACGTACACCGTCAATTTCTATGCAGTCGTGGCCGGCTTTTTTCAAAAGCTTTGCGCAATGCGCCACCAGCTTGAATTTTTGCGCTTCCTCGGCAGGTACACGCAGCTCCGGCGAAGCATGGGTTTGGGGCACGTCTGCAAGCAAATGCGAAAGCGGTTTTCCTGCGTTTGTCAAAATTTCAAGCAGGCGCACCGTCGCATAGGCCGCGTCGTCAAAACCAAAATACCTGTCTTTGAAGAAAATGTGGCCGCTCATTTCTCCGGCAAGCAAAGCACCCGAGGCTTTCATTTTGGACTTAATCAGCGAGTGCCCCGTCTTCCACATAACACCGTTGCCACCCTGTTGGGTTATGTCGTCATAGAGTGTCATGCTGCATTTTACTTCGCCTATAATGCCGGCACCGGGGACAGCTTCCAAAACCTGGCGCGCAAAAAGTATCATCAACTTGTCGCCCCACAAAATGTTGCCGAGTTCGTCCACCACACCAATGCGGTCTGCATCCCCGTCATAAGCAACACCCATGTCGGCACCCTCCCGCTTCACCGTCTCAATCAGCACTTCGAGGTTTTTGGCAACCGTCGGGTCCGCTTCATGGTTCGGAAAGTTGCCGTCCATTTCACAAAACAACTCCTTCACATGAAAACCCAACTGCTTCAGCAAAGGGACAGCCGTCATCGCCCCCACGCCGTTTCCCGCATCCACCACCACCTTCAGGGGCTTTTTCTTCACTTGCGCAATTTGGAGTATGTTGTGGAGGTAGGGGGTTATAATGTCATAAGGCCATAGGCGCCCCCCCCCCCTTAACTCAAAATCCTCCTCCTCTATCTGCTTGCGCAGGCTCTGTATTTCTTCGCCATAGAGAGTGGTGTGGCCTACGCCTATTTTGAAGCCGTTGTATTCGGGCGGGTTGTGGCTGCCGGTTATCATCGCCAGGCCGTCCGCGGGTAAAGCGTGCGCCGCATAATAAGTCACCGGCGTGGGGACTACGCCTATGTCCCATACGTCCACGCCTGTCTCCAGGACTGCCCTGGACAAAGTCTGAAACAAACGCTCTGAAGAGTTGCGGCAGTCCCTGCCCACCACCATGGCGCGCCCTCCTGCACGCAAAATGCGCGTCGCCAAAGCCTTGCCTATTCCCAAAACCGTCGCCTCGTCCAAGTCTTCAGCAGCAATGCCACGAATGTCATATTCTCGAAAAATGTGTGCGTGCATGGTGTCCCTCAAAAATGTTCCGACAGCTTTTTGTCCTGCTTAAGCCTCTCAACCAAAGTGCGTACATTCTGGCATTTGCGTTTGTCCAAAACAAGCAACACATCCTCCGTGTCGACAACCACCAGCCCCTCCACTCCCAGCGCCGCAATTAAACGGTTTTTGGACCAGAAAACGTTGCCTCTGCATTCTTCATAAAACGTCCGGGCACACAACACATTGCCGCTGGCATCCATGGGTTTAACTTCTTCCAATGCTTGAAAGCTGCCTAAGTCGTGCCAGCCTATGTCCGCGGGGACTACCACCATGTTGTCGGCTTTTTCTGCCACGCCAAAGTCAATGGACGTCGCTGTCATTTTTTGGAATTCACGCTTCAGCACAGCTTCAGCGCCGGTTTTGCCAAGGGAAGCACGTATGCGCAAAAGCGCCTGCGCTACCTCGGGCATGTGCTTGCCAAAGGCCTCTACCATAACGTCCGCACGGAAAATGAAAATGCCTGCGTTCCAAAAACAGTCGCCACGGGCTACATATTTTTTTGCCGTCTCCTCGTCGGGTTTCTCAACGAAGGCTTTGACTTTGTAGCCTGCGCTTCCGCCTCCCTCGGCGCCTCCTCCTAAACCTTCACCGCGCATTATGTAGCCAAAACCTGTCTCGGGGCGCGTGGGTATAATGCCCAAAGTCACCATGTGGCCCTGCCTGGCCAAGTCCATGGCTTCCAGCAGGCGCAAACGAAAAGCCTTGAGGTTCGCTATGTGGTGGTCCGCGGGGAAAACTGCCACAATGGCTTCGGGGTTTTTTTTGGAAATATGCGCCACAGCCAAAGCAATGGCAGGGGCCGTGTTTCTCGCCTGCGGCTCCGCAAGCCAGTTTTTTCTGGGTACCTTCGGAAGCAGCTTGCGCGCAATGGAAAGCTGCGCCTTGCCACATACCACGTAGCATTGCTCGGGCGGGGCCATGTTTCCCAGCCGCTCCAAGGTTTCTGTCAAAAGCGCCTTGTTGGAAGCCAGCGGCAAAAACTGCTTCGGGAAAGCCTGCCTGGAAAGCGGCCAAAAACGCGTGCCAAAACCACCTGCCATCACAACTGGAAACAAAAGCTTGTCGTGTTTCTTGGAAGCCATGCTTTTCAGGCTAACACAAGCCTGGTCATTTTGAGGGAGTGGTTTTTTTCATTCCCACCACCGCGGAGTTGTTGCCTCTCTGGTTGGAATGCGACTAGTCTGTCTCGCCAAACAGCAAAGGAGTGGAGGAACGCCTATGAAAAACAACAAATATCTCCCCATTGGAACGGTTGTCTTGCTGGAAGAAGCGCAAAAAGCACTCATGATCTACGGCAGACAGCAACGCGACACAGGTACAGGGCTCATCTATGACTATGTGGCCTGCCTCTACCCCGAAGGCAACATCGGCAAGGAGCATACCTACCTCTTTAACGGCGACAAAATTGCCCAGGTGCTCCATATGGGGCTCAACAACGAAGAAAACATAGAGTTGACGAATAAGCTGCAGGCTGCTCAGGAAGACTTGTCGGGGCGCCTGAGTGGATCGGTGAGAATATAACCTCCTCCTCCTCCCTACAACAACGGCTCACACAATCAGCTTCTGAAAGCTGGCTATCAGCAGGAGTGCGCCCAAAACAATGCGGTAATAGGCAAAACCATTCAAACTGTGCCTGCGTACCAGGCGCATCAAAAACCAAATGGCCGCAATGCCCGAAAGAAAAGAAACCGCTGTGCCCACACTCAAAGCTACCCAGTCCTGGCCCGCACTCTCCTGAAGAAAAGTGCGCAACTCAAAAAGGCCCGCAAGCCCCGTCGACGGAATGGACAGCAAAAAAGAATAACGCGCCGCATCCGCACGTCGGAAATTGGAAAACAAAGCGCCGGTGATGGTGGTGCCTGAGCGCGAAGCCCCAGGTACCAGGGCCAAAGCCTGCCAAAGGCCAATGGAAAAAGCGTCCCTGAGTTTCATGCTGGCCAAATTCCGCTGCTGCCCCCCCCTCTTCTCCGCCAGCAACAACAAAATGCCAAACACAATCAACGCGCTGGAAATGACAAGCATGGAGCGCGCTTCATTCCTTATGAAGTCCTTAAACAGAAGGCCGCAAATGCCAATGGGAAGGGTGCCCAACAATACAAAAAACGCCGTCTGGCTGTCGGCACTGTGGAAGGGGTTTTTGTGCTTTAACGCCTCCCAGGAAGCCTTCGTAAATTGCAAAATGTCCTTCGCAAAAAAAATGACAACGGCCGCTGTCGTGCCCAGCTGAATGACGGCTGTAAACGCGGCTCCCGCATCCTCTCCTCCCAATAAGGCGGAAACAATTCGTATGTGGGCGGTGGAGCTGATGGGGAGGTATTCCGTCAGCCCCTGCACCACCCCCAAAACCACCGCCTCCCATAAACTCATCGTTTCAAACCTGCCGCTGCACGCAAAGCTTCCACCTTGTCTGTACGCTCCCAGTTGAAGGTGTCCAACTCCCGGCCAAAGTGTCCATAGGCGGCGGTGGGTTGGTAAATGGGGCGCAGCAAATTTAAGTGCTGAATAATTTGGAAAGGCCGCAAGTCAAACACCGCTGACACCGCCTGGGCTATCCGGCTTTCCTCCACAACCGCTGTGCCAAAACTGTCCACGTTGACGCTGACAGGTTTGGCCACCCCAATGGCATAGGCAATTTGTACCTCGCACCTTTGGGCAAGGCCGGCTGCCACCACATTCTTGGCGACATAACGCGCCATATAAGCGGCAGAGCGGTCCACCTTGGACGGGTCTTTCCCCGAAAAAGCACCGCCGCCGTGCCTGCCCATGCCACCATAACTGTCGACAATAATTTTGCGGCCCGTTACCCCCGAGTCTCCCATGGGGCCACCAATGACAAAACGCCCGGTGGGGTTTATAAAAAACTCGCACTCCCTACGCATGGCCTCGGGAATGACGGGGAAGACAACCTCCTCTATCACCGCCTCCCGAAGCTCCTTCAAAGCAATGTCCTCGGCATGTTGCGTGGAGACAACCACACTTTTCACCGCAACCGGTTTGCGGTTGCAATAGAGGAAACTGACTTGCGCCTTGCCGTCCGGACGCATCCAGCTGTGTTTGGCGCGTCGGACTTCCGCCAGTTTCTTCGTCAGGGCGTGCGCATAAAAAATGGGGGCCGGCATCAACACCGGTGTTTCGTCGCAGGCATAACCAAACATCATCCCCTGGTCCCCCGCCCCCTGCTCCTTGTCCACCCCTGGGTTGACACCCATCGCAATGTCCGGCGACTGGCCTTCTATGGCTACCATAACCCCACAGGTGTTACCGTCATAGCCCATGTCCGAGTGCGTATAACCAATGTCGCAAATGGTTTTGCGCACAATGGACGGTACCTCCACAAAACCCCTCGTCGTCACCTCCCCGGCAACAAATGCCAGCCCCGTCTTCACCAATACCTCAATGGCTACCTTGCTGTGTATGTCCTCTTTCAACATGGCGTCCACGACGCCGTCCGCAATCTGGTCGGCAATTTTGTCAGGGTGTCCTTCGGTGACGGATTCGGAGGTGAATAAATAGTCTTGAGTCATGGAAACGGAACTAATGCCCAACGAAACCGTGTTTGACAAGCTAAAACATGTTAGTTTGTCATGCCTATGACTTCACGCGCTTCTTTGGTGGAGCTGCTGTTTAACGCACGCAGTACCCACTGCTTTCCTTCGCAAATACAGCCCCTCGTGCAGCAGTTCGCCTCCCTCTCCCTCGGACTCCTCTTCCCCCACTTCGCCCCCAATGTCTCCTGCTCCAAAGCCGCCCTTGAAGAGGAGCTTTTGTCGCTTTTGCAGCTTCTGGGACGACTGGCGCGCGCCGTCAGCCTCCCGGGTACACCCACGCGCGAGGCCGACTTTCCGGAGCGCTTTTCCGAAGAGCTTTGGGAACTCCGGGAGCGCATGCAGGCGGATGCCGAGGCCATTTTTGAGGGAGACCCTGCCGCCCAAAGTCTGGATGAAGTCATCCTCACCTACCCCGGCTTTTATGCCATTTCTCTTTATCGCCTCGCTCACGCGCTGCACTTGCACGGCATGCCCCTGCTGCCGCGTATGCTGACGGAATTCGCCAAACAGAAAACGGGCATTGACATCCACCCCGGCGCAACCATCGGCAACCGTTTTTTTATCGATCATGGCACCGGCATTGTCATTGGTGGAACCGCGCACATTGGTGACGACGTCAAACTCTACCAAGGCGTCACACTGGGCGCATTGACGGTGGCCAAACACATGGCCAACCAGAAACGCCACCCCACCCTCGAAAACGGTGTCGTCGTCTATGCCAACGCCACCATCCTCGGAGGCTCCACCACCATTGGCCAAAACAGCATTGTCGCAGGCAACGCCTTTGTGACGCAAAGCACCCCGCCCAACTCTTTTGTGGACCGCAAAAGCGAAATCCGCTCGAAAAGTGAGCTTCCAAAATTTTAAATGAGGGGAAGCGGGGGCAGAAGCGCGAAGAGCGGCCAAAAACCAGCCCCTGTACCCCCTCCACAAACCCCCACCACCTCAAAACAAAGTCGTCTTCAGCACCTTGCCCTGGTCCAGCGCTTTGTTGAGTTTTCCCAGCAAGGACATGACTTCCAGACGCGAAACCTTCGCTCCCGCACCCTTCTTCTGCAACTCCTTCAAACTGGCCCTGGCCAAAAGCAGAGGAAATGTCACAAACGCCAGAATTCCCCGGTTGGCCTTTCCTTCCTGCAAAGCATCCACATACTCCACGGCCACAAGCAAATCCGCCTCTGCCAAAGCGAATACCTGAGAGAGCGGAATGCTTTTGGGCAAATAGCTGCGGCCGTCCTCTTTGTCGCTGCTTCGGTCCTTCAAAATGTTGACAAGCTGCAGGCCTTCACCAAAGAGAATTTCCGTCGCCTTCAGCTTGTCTTTTGTCGCCTCGAGGCTTGGACAGGTGAGCAAAAAAAGCTCCGTCAACAACTCTCCAACAATGCCGGCCACCCAATAGCAATAGCGCTTTAAGTCCTCCAAACTCGAAAGCTCAAAACGGCCCTTCTCGTCCGCGCGCTCAACAATTTCCCTCATGCCTTCACAGGTGCGTTTGACGTGGCGGCGAATGACGACTTGCGCCTGTGGCGTAAGCGTTTCAAACGCCTTCACCACCTCCCCCGCCTGCTCAACCAGCTGCTGGTAGCCTTTGTGCGCGCTGGGGAGGGGGGAGAGCCACTGGGGTACAAACGAAAGCACCCTTTCTGCCGGGTTTTGGGCCTCAAGCACACTTTCAAGCTGCCCAAGCGCACTCAAACGTTTGGCCCGCGGCCACGCTTCCGCATCCTCAAAGGTGTCCGCAATGCGAAAAAACAAATAAGCCAAACTGACTTCCTTGCGCGTGGGCTCCAACAGCAAAGGAATTGCCAGCGCAAAAGTTCGACTCGTTTTTAGTAGCAACTCGTCCAACAAAGCCATAGAAATATGGCTACTAAATTCACCCGCCCAGCGCCAACGGCTTTTCAAGCAAAAACAGCACACAAAATAAAGTTGCGTGAAGCTATAAAATTCCATAAGCACTGTTTCATGTCCAAAACAGATATTGCCATTGTAGGTGGAGCTTTCACGGGTTTGTCAGCTGCAGCAGCCTTGGCCGCCCAAGGTTTAAAAGTTGCGGTTTTCGACAACCTTCCTGGCCCTAACCCCCAATACCGCGGCGAGCTGATTCACCCTCTGGGTGTGCGCGGGCTTTCCAAATGGGGGCTTTTGGAGCCCCTTCGCAAAGCCGGCGGCTTAGACTTAAGTGGCTTTGCGGTTACGCCCGAAGACGGAGGCGAGGCTGTGCTTCTGGACTACCCCCCCTGGGGCGGGCCAGGCCTTGGCATAGAGCAGCACGCCATTGTCAACACCATGCGGGCTGAGGTTTCGGCGCGGCCCAACGTCCAGCTGCACCTCGGCAAACGCGTCGAAGGCCTGCTTCGGGAAAATGGCCGCATTGTAGGCCTCTATTTGGAGGATGGGGAGGAGGTGCGGGCGGAGCTTACCATCGGCGCGGATGGCCGACAGTCACACATGCGCCAATGGTTGGGTGTCCCCCACAAAATTAAACTCCTCTCCTATTCCGTCATCCTCTCCGTCTCCGAGGACGCCCTGCCCTACGGGCGCCGCGGCCACGTCTTTTTGGGCGCGCCGGGCACCATTCTGGCCTACCCCTATGGAGAAAACCTGGTGCGCCTGTGCATTGACGTCTCCGTGGATGCGCCCAAGGGGCCCTCTGCCTGGAGAAACATGCTGCTGAACGAGTATGTGCCCAAAATGCACGAGCCTCTGCGCACAGCCGTTGAAAAAGTGTTGAAGGACGAAAGCCAACCCATTGCTGCTGCGGGCACGCACTCCATCCGCACGGAGGCCTGCGTGGTACCCGGTGCTTTGCTGGCGGGAGACGCCGCGGGCTGTGCGCACCCCTTAACCGCAGGCGGCATGCTAAATGCCGTCAATGACGTGCTTATTTTCTCCGAATGCCTGGCCAAAGAAGGCCCCTCGGACGAGGCACTCAAAACCTTCCAGCGCATGCGCTACCGCTTCATCCGCTCCAGAGAAATGTTTACGGACGCACTCTATGAGGTATTCAGCAGCAAGGCCGAAGGTGCTCGCGGCCTGCGCAAAGGCATTATGCACTATTGGCTGGACAGTGAGCGCGCGCGCGCCGCTTCCATGCGCATACTTTCCGGTGACGAAACCAGCCCCACGGCTTTTTTGGGCGAATATACCCGCGTCATGGGCCTTTCCACGCTGGCCATTATAAAAAGCGAAAACGACAAACTCACGGAGCGCGCTTTGCGTTTGTCCGCTTTGCTGCAAACCTCGCTGGGGCGCCTGGAGCGTGCTGCTGAAATTACTTTGGGGCAACTTTACGCGGACCAGAAAACCCGCCTAAGCTCTCTCCCCCCCCTTAAAGGCGAATAGCCTTCGACGACAGCCCTCGCTTGGCGCAAAACCCAGGCGAGGCGTTTTTGGCAAGCCGCACATGGCTTGCCTTTTTTTGTGGCGTGCACGCCATGCAGGGCATGCTATGGAGGGCCTCTCACGGAGGACTCAGGCATGAGGGCCAAAAGCATACTCGAGTTGGTGGGCAAAACACCCCATTTGCAGCTTTGCAAATTGTTTCCCGAAGCTGAAGTGTGGGTGAAGTTGGAGCGTCAAAACCCCGCCGGCAGCATGAAAGACAGAATAGCCCTTGCCATGGTGGAGGCTGCTGAAAAAAGCGGGCAACTCTACAAAGGCTGCACCGTTATTGAGCCGACTTCGGGCAACACAGGCATAGGCCTTGCCATGGTGTGCGCGGCCAAAAGTTACCCACTCATTCTCACCATGCCGCAGTCCATGTCCGTTGAGCGGCGCAACCTGCTTGCGGCCTTTGGTGCAAAGCTTGTGCTGACGCCCCGCGAAGAGGGAATGCCTGGCGCCATCGCCAAAGCACAAGCGCTTGCCCAAAGCATGCCCCACAGCTTTGTGCCCTCGCAATTTGAAAACCCCGAAAACCCCGCCTGCCATGCGAGGCACACCGCGCAGGAAATACTCGAAGACTTTCCCGAGGGGCTGGAGGTGTTGGTGGCGGGGGTAGGCACCGGAGGGCATATTTCCGGCCTGGCACAAACCCTCAAGCAGGTTTGGCCCGCGTTGCATGTTGTTGCCGTGGAGCCCGCTGCCTCACCCGTGTTGTCCGGAGGCAAAGCGGGCCCCCACCCTTTGCAGGGCATAGGTGCGGGTTTTGTACCCAAAACTTTGTGCAGAGAATGGGTGGACGAGGTGCTTTGCATTGAAGGTGCCGAGGCTTTCAGCTGGCTTCGCAAGGCCGCCCGCGAAGAGGGCCTTTTGTGCGGCATTTCCTCAGCAGCCTCCCTGGCTGCCACAAGCCGGCTGCTTTGCACAAAACACAGCCAAAGCCGCATTCTCACCCTGTGTTATGACAGCGCAGAGCGCTATTTGTCCGTCGAAGGGGTGCTTTTTTAGAGCATCCAGGCAGCTGAAGCCCGACTGAGCACTTGAGAGCATTGGGGGGAAATGTATGTCTTGAAACAAGCAAATACGTAGATATATAGTTAAATTGCAACCAAAGCTACAGGAAGTTTTCCCAGAGGCGGCGGTTTGGGGCGGCATTGTGGGGCGGCATTGTGGGGTGGTGTTGAGGAGGAGGAGGGGGGGGCTTTTCCTGTGAGCGGGAGTTTTGGCGACACAGAACAACCTTGGGCCAGGCAAGGTTTCAAAGGGTTTGTTCATGAGAACTGTATTTTTGCTGTTTTCATTGTTGTTGCTTTCTCTGGGGTGTGGTGGCGGGAAGGTGGACACTGGAGACTCGGAAGGCCTGGGTAGCGCAGAAAACCCAGGCGGCCCAGGAGGCACGGGAGGCCCGAATGGCACAGGCGGCCCGGATGGCACTGGCGGCACAAATGGCAACGGAGGCGCAAATGGCACCGGAGGCACGGGCGGCAACGAAGGCACAGGCGGCACAGAAGAAGACCCCTTTGAAGACACTCCGGAGTCTTTCGATCCAACCAAGGACATTGCCTGGGAAGAACACAGCCAGACAACGAGGAACGCCTGCCATCCGGACAATTTGACGCCGGTGAATGAGCACAGGACAGCGGATGCACAAACAGCCCTCTCTCAAGCGCAAATCACCTTGGGCCTGCCCCAAAGCTTTGGGCAGGTTGAAGAGATGGTACGCACGCTTGCAGGTGTCACCACACGAGGCCTTTTGGGCTTGGATGAAGGCAACAATGTGGCCTTTGTGGTGTGGCAACATGCCGGGGCAAGCATTCACAACATGGCAGGGCTGGAAGCGTTGATGGCAGCGCAAACCACACGCTTGTCGGCGCAAAATCTTGTTTCCAGCGCTTTTACCGCCTGGGACGCCCCCCCTTCCACTTCAGCAACAGAAGGCAATGCGTTGAGAGTCACTTTCCAAATTTCAGGCAGCATGAATCCGGCCGCACGCGCCAACAACATCGCCACGAGTCTTTTGGGCACCGGAAGCGGCAGTTTGACAAACACAGGCACAGCCAGAAGCACGCAACATGTGCGTGCCCAATATGTGCTTCGCGGCAATGGTGAAGTCGCTGTGGTGATGGCGGTGACGGTGGGGGATGCTGCAGGAGTCCTCGCTCAGGGAAGTCTGCAAAATTTTGGTTTGCACGATGTGGCCGGCGGCGCTGCCTTGGCGCGCTATTATGACAGAAACCGGGTGCGCTGTGAGCCCTCGAGAAGAACTGCCAACAGGGCGGTGGATTTTCTGTTTGTCGTGGATGATTCTGCTTCCATGTCGAATCCACAAGCTGCTTTGGCCGCGGCCGGCACCGCCATGGCCAATCTCCTCCACAACAGCACTTTGAATTGGCAAGTGGCCCTGGTGACGTCGACTTACCACAACGAGGGTGCCACTGCCGCCGACAGGAGGCGCAACAGAGGAATTATTCGCGGCTTCACGAACGATGCGCAACTGTTCCGCGCTTGGTTGACATCGGGCATCGCCTGCAATGCCATGACAGCATGCAGAAGAGATTGGATGACAACTGGAGTGACATGTGGACTCAACAGCAGCAACACCACCACCGGAGCCAATAATGGTTGTTGGGTTGGCACCAGTGGCGCTTCAGAGGAGGGCCTGTTGGGGGCTGCGCGCCTGGCGCTTATGGACTTGCACGCGGGCAACCGCCTTCGGCCGGATGCCGACCTTGTCGTGGTTATTTTGACGGACACCGAAGACCAGACTTCCGGCCTCTATTCTTCAAATGCAACCTCAGGCAACTGGGAGCCCATCAGCCATTTTATCGACTTCTTCCAAGGAAGAGACACGCAAGCAAGACGCATCACCACCGGAACACGTTTTGAGCTTGTGAATGTGCCGGCCATCCGAAGCAGCACCATCCCTGTGCATGCCATTCGCTGCACTCGAACGAATGCTGCAGGCCGCCCCATCGCTTGCGTCAATGAAAGCATTGTCGGCTCTGCACGTTTGGATGCGGTTGCCCGCGCAACGGGCGGCATTTTGGGTTCCATCAACGAGACGGCCGGCATTGCCGCAACCATGGAACAAATTGTGGACGACGTCATTGGCAGGGCAGGCATTCGAACGCAATGGCCTTTCATTGGTGCTTCCGTCCGCGTGGCCATTGAAAGCACGCGAGGCCCGTGCCCCAACCGAGCCCATGTCCCGAGAAGCCGACAAGATGGTTTTGACTACGATGGTTATGCGCAAACCATTTCTTTCTTTGGAAGTTGCCGCCCCAGCGCGCAAGGAAGCGACATCGCCATCTCCTACCGCACCTGGGAAAGTTTCGACCGCTGGCCATGCCAGAGCGACGACTCCGGACTCTTTGACAAGGACGAGGAGGACTTTTGCAAAGGCAATTTCGTTTGCGACTTTAACAGCGACAGGTGCATTTGTCCGGCGGACTGTGGCGGTTGCCTCGTCCAGGGAGTGTCTGAGTGCAATCCCAACACATGCACCTGTGAGGACATTGTCATTCTGAATTAGAGCTTCCCGGCCCAACTCGGCCGTGTTGTCTGCTTTTTTCGCCGCAAAGCCTTCATGTCGAATGAGGGGTTTGCGGTACCCATTCCCCCCCCCTCAACTCTCCTGATAGCGGTAGCCCACTCCATGGACGGTGCGGATGAGGACGGGGTTTTCCGGCTCAACTTCAATAAGCCTGCGCAACTTTGAAATGTGCATGTCCAAAGTCCGGCTGTTGGGCATGTGCTCATAGCCCCAGGCAAAGTCAAACAACATGTCCCGCGTCACCACTTCATTTTTGTGGCGGTGGAGACATTCGAGAATTTTGAGCTCACGCAAAGAAAGCTCCAAACGCTGGCTGCCGCGCATTGCGCACAATTCCCTCGGGAAAACACTTAAATCGCCGAATGAAAAAACCTCCGTGTCCGCCCCCGCAGGCTTCTGACACAGACAACGCTTGGCTATGGCCTTAATTCGTGCCCTCAACTCGTGGACGCCAAAAGGTTTGTGTATATAGTCGTCCGCCCCAAGCTCCAGGCCCACCACCCTGTCCACCTCCTCCCCCTTCGCCGACAAAAAAACAATGGGAATCCGCTCATCCAATTTGCGGATTTCACGGCACACCGTATAGCCGTCCAGCTGCGGCATCATAATGTCCAGGAGAATGAAGTCCGGCTTTTCCTGCCGGTATTTCTCCAAAGCCTGGTTGCCATTTTCAGCGGAAATGAGGGCATAACCTTCGCGAGACAAAGCCTCTGTCAGCCCCTGGCGAATCAACGCATCGTCTTCAACCACCAAAATTTTCATGCAAGTCCACCTTGTGCTGACAACGGTTTTTCGGCTGTGTCCGGTAGCTCCGTCTGCTTCAGGCGCAACACAAATTGTACGCCCGGCACAGGGTGCTGCACCCGAATTTCCCCTCCCAAACTTTCTGCCAATTGACGGGCTATCGTCAACCCTATCCCCGTCCCGGATACGCCTTCTGTCACGGTTGATTTTATTCTATAGAAAGGTTGAAAAATCATTCTGACTTCTTTTTCCGGAATGCCGGCGCCAAAGTCTCTCACAGAAATGTCGACATATTCAGGCTGCCTTTCCACCTTCAGCTCCACCCGCTTCCCCGCTGCCGCATATTTCTCCGCATTGCTCAAAAAATTGCTGATGATTTGTGTAAGCCTGTCAATGTCGCTGCGAATGCTTATCCGCTCCGGCACCTCCACAACCATGCTCATCCCCTTCGCCTGAAACGAAGGCATAAACGTGTCCACCACCTGCAAAATGAGTGCATGAAGGTTGAGCGGCTGCATGTTCACCTCAGGCCTGCGGGAAAACATGAGAATGTTTTGAATCAGCCGCGACAACCTCTGGCTTTCCTCGGCAATGACTTCGGCATAACGCAGCCCCTCCCCCTCTTCTCCCCCCAAATCCTCCTTTAACAATTCTGCATAAAGGCGGATGTTGGTCAGCGGTGTTTTTAATTCGTGCGACACCTGGCTGACGAAACTCACCTGCTGCTCCGCCAGCCGCGCTTTTTGCGTGTATTCGCGGTGGAAACGAAAGACAACCAGCCCGACAAGCGCCATCAACACCCAAAGAAACAAGCCGCCCCAGGCATAAATGACGAAGCTGCTTGGCGGCCGGCCTTCATACTCTATTTGCCATGTCAACAGCGGATAGGGCAAATGAAGGCTGCCAAGCTGAACGCGTTTGTCAGGCCCGGTGTCCGCTTTGCTTTGATAGAGCAAGCGTCCATTCTCTTTTATTTTGAGCACGTCATCGCCAAACTCAAAAGCCGCAGCATTGGCCACGTCAAACAACAGTTTGACATAAGACACCCGAAGCCCGTGAATGTTGCCACCCTTGTTGCGCCAATAAATCAGCACCGGCTCCTGTTTTTCATTCATGACAAACCAGCCGGAAAGCGGCGCCTGCTCTTCGCTTTCGGTGTTGTGGCCATAAAGCAGACTCGGCTCCTGAACGATGGGCTCAAGCAGCTGCACCCACTCCTGCTCCTTCTGTGTCAGCAACTGGCTTTCGTGCGGATAAAGCAATTTGTTTTTTTGAAGGACAAAAACATTTTCAATGTCATCATCCATTGTTTTCAACTCAAAAGCACTCAGCTCCATCAACACGTCAAAACGGGCTGCTCTCTGCTCAAGCCAGCCCATCACCAGCGCACCAGCCTGCGCCATACGTGTCTGCGCCAACGTCTGCACCTGGTGGTGACGCAGCAAAACTTCATGCTTCAGAGTGCGAAAGCCCAAATAAGCCATCAACCCAAGGACGGCAAACACCAGCAGCGGAAGACTTCTGGACTTTCGTTGGCGCATAAGGCTTTTATGGCCGACAGCGGAAGCCGCCGTCGGCATGGGTTGGGGTTATTTGCTTTGTTTTTGTGTGTTGTAGTTTTGCTCCAGAATCGCTTTGCGTGAAGCAGCCGGAGCGCCTCTGCCCACGCTTTCCCTCAACTTGTCGTTCTGGCTCACATTGGCCTGAATTTTTTTCTGCACTTCAGCATTGCTTATTGGCAATGCTTCCAATGCCCTGGCGCTTTTGTTGAGCACTTCCTTCGCTTCAGCCATTTTGCCCGCATCCATCAACTGAATGGCGCGCTCGTTTTCCAAGGCCATCAGCTGAATGGCAGAATCCGCCAGCACATCCTCCACAATGGCGTTTTTGGTTTCCTCTGCCGAATGGGTATAACGGACGGCAAGCGCTTTCTGGTAGGTGTCCTTCTGCTGGGTGCTCAAATTGTCATAGCTGACGTTGATTTGCGCAAGAGGCTTGGTTTCCATGCGCATTCCCCTGGCGGGAACCACTTCCAGCAACACATATTTTTCCTGGTTGGAATAAAGCTGATTCAACCTGACTTTCACCTGGTTGCCCTTTATTTCACCGTCGCGGCCAAGCAGGCGCACGGGCCTCACATGGTCGGCCAGTTGAATAATGACTTCCAGCTCTTGCGCAACAACGGACATGAGCTCACCAAACTCCTTCACAAAAATCATCTCCAAGTCAGCCGGACGTTGGACAAAGGCATGGTTTCCATCGCTATAGCCGGCAATGGCCACCATCAAGTCTTCGTTATAGTCATTGCCAATCCCCAGGGTGGTGATGGCAATTCCTTGTCTAGCAGCAATTCTTGCCAACCCGGACAACTCACCCACCGACGTGGGCCCGACATTGGCCTGACCATCCGACAAAAGAATCACCCGATTGACTTGCTCTTTGCTGAGGTGCTTTCTGACTTGCTCAATCCCCTTGCTTAACCCGGCAAACAGCGCTGTGGAGCCGCGTGGCTCCACGTTCCTCCGAATCGTCTCAATCAGCTTCTGCTTGTCTTTCACCTTCGCCGCCGGAACAATCACCTCGACAGTGCTGTCATAAGCCACCACCGACAAAGTGTCATTGCCATCCAGCATATTCACCGCCATAATGGCTGCATCCCGCGCCTTTTCGATGCGATCTCCACTCATGGAGCCGGAGCGATCTACCACCAGAGACAAGTTGATGGGGCTGCGCTTTTTGAGCTCCAAAGGAAAACCTGTCAGCGACACTTTCACATAATTTTTGTCTTGCGTATTCTCCAGAATAACCGGCACTGCAATTTCCGACTTAATTGTCACTCTGGGCTTTGTTTCGGCATGCGCATTCAACGACAAAACCCAGGACACCAAAACCATCGCTACAACACAGCTCCTTCTCATACACTCTCCTTTGTTAACATGAGTGGCCCCATTGTGAATGGCCCGGGCGCTTGGGTTGTGAGTTCCCTGTATAAACTCTGTCAAAAACTTGTAAAAGAATGGGAGAGCTGCCAAAAACCATAGCCACCTGTGAGAATACGCGACCCCATTTATGGAACCATTGAAGTGGAAACCTGGGAAGTACCTCTGGTGGACCACCCTCTGTTTCAGCGCCTTCGGCACATTAAGCAGCTGGGCTTTGGAGAGCTGGCTTTCCCCGGCGCCACCCATACCCGCCTCTCGCACAGCCTGGGCGCCATGTTTCTGGTTTCCCGCCTCTGGGCGTTTTTGCAAAAAAAACTCCCCCTTCCTCCCCCCCTGTTGACGCGCATGGAAACAGCCCTGCGCATAACAGCCCTCCTGCATGACGTGGGACACCTGCCTTTTTCACACAGCCTTGAAAAGGCCGCACCTCCACGTGCCCACCTGCAACTTCCCTCATGGCTTTCGGGCACAGAAAACAGCCGGGCCAAACACGAAGACTTTTCGCTGAAGCTGCTTTTGAATTCCTCGCTGACTCCTGTGCTGGCACAAGCGCTGGCGCCTTTTGAGTTGAGGCCTGAAGACGTGGCCGGCCTTCTGGGTTTTGCAACGCCACCGCACGGCAATGTTTTTGTGTTTGAAGGCATTGACTATGCGCCTTTGCTTTGCTCGCTGATTGCCGGAGAGCTGGACGCCGACAGAATGGACTACCTGGCCAGAGACTCGTTTTTCACCGGCGTCAACTATGGCCGATTTGACTTGGACTGGCTGCTGCACAACCTGGAAGTGGCCGTGGTGGAAAACCGCGCCTGCCTGGCCATAGGGCAAAGGGCCTGCTTCGCCTTTGAGGACTTTTTGCAAAGCCGCTGGCACATGTTTCTCTCCGTTTATTACCACCGCACCTCCACCGCCTATGAGCAGATGCTTTGGCGCTATTGCCAGTCCGCAGGTGACGAATTTGAAGTGCCGCTTTCCTGCGAGGCCTTTGTCCATTTTGACGACGTGAGTCTGCTTGCGCAATTGAGAAACTCTCAAAACCCGTGGGCGAAAAGAATGGTTTCCAGGCAGGCTTTTCGCTTGGTGGCAGACTTCACCGAAAGAGACAGGCATTGGACTTTGGAGCCTTTGTGCCAGCGGCTTGAAGAAGCAGGCGTGGAGCATTTCCCCGTACAGTCCAAAGCGCAGCTTTCCAGGCACAACCCCCAAAACAACCCTCTGGACTTATATGTGGTGGACTCAGAGGGCGGGCCATGCATTTCCGTCTCCGAATATTTGCCCCTCTACTCCCACTGGGAGGCCGTGCACTTAAGCCGTATTTATGTGCACCCTGAGCAATATGAGTTGGCGAAAAAGGTGGTGGGGAGAGGCTGATGGAGGCGACAAAAGCAGTCCTCATTGAGTCCGCAGCTGTTGTTTTGCTGAAGGAGGAGGAAAAGGGGCTAAGCACCTTCTGGCTGCGCAGAGCCAAAACCTTGCGCATGGCCGGAGGGTTTTATGCTTTCCCCGGCGGCAAGGTGGACGCGGCCGACGAAACAACACCCGCCGAAGGAAGCATGGAGGGCCTCCACCGTTTTTGCATTGCAGCCTTGCGCGAGTTGTTTGAAGAAACCGGCGTGCTGTTGGCGGAAAATGCCGCTGACTTTGGCCCTGGGGTTTTGGAAACTTTTCGCGAAGCGCTGCTGGGGGGGAAGGTGGTGTTTGCGCAGGAGGCAAAGCGGCTGGGTTTACGTTTAAATGTTTCCTCGCTTGTACCCGCGGGCATATGGGTGACGCCGGCTTTTTTCCCGGTGCGTTTTTATTCTCAGTTTTTTTTGCTGCCCTGCCCCCAGGGTGCCAAACCCCAGGTGCGCTTTGAAGAAGCCGAAGAAGGCAGCTGGGTGCTGCCCAGAGAAGCTTTGCGTTTGTGGGAAGAGGGCGAGGCTTTGCTGCACCCGCCAGCCTTGCACATTATGCGCTGCCTTGCGGGTTTTCGCACGCACAAGCAGCTTTGTTATGAGCTTTCAAACCCGCCTTTCTGCATAGGGCACATTGCGCAGCACCCGGAATTCCAGCGGGGCATTTTGTTGTTGCCCTTAAAAAGCAACACCCTGCCACCGGCGAAACATACCAACACCTATGTGCTGGGCACAGGCGACTTGTGGGTGGTGGACCCCGGCTTTTGTGAGGAGGAAGGCCGGGCACATTGTCTGCGCGTGCTGACCGAATTAAAAACCCTGGGCAAAACCCCGAAGGGAATTTTCCTGACGCACCAGCATGCGGACCATGTGGAAGCAACGCACTGGCTGAAGCAACAGTGCGGGCTGCCCGTGGCGTGCCATGCTTTGACGGCCAGGCACCTCCCCTTTCCTGTGGAGCGTTTGCTGGAGGACGGGGAAACGCTGGTGTTGCAAGGGCCCATGCCAATGCGCCTGGAAGTGTTGCATACGCCCGGGCATGCAGCGGGACACCTCTGCCTTTGGGAGGAGCGCAGAAAAATTCTCATTGCCGGCGACATGGTGGCGGGCCAGGGCACCATCAGCATTGTCCCCCCCGACGGGGACATGGCGGACTATGTTGCCCAGCTTGAGCGCCTCCTCCGGCTTTCCCCCCACATCATCCACCCCGCACACGGCCTCACCATTGTGGACGCAGAAGCCAAATTGCAAAGCTACCTGCGCCACCGCGCGGTACGTGAGAGGCAAGTGCTGGCCCTCCTGCAGCAAGGCGTGCAAAACGAAGAGGCTTTGTGTGAGGGTGTCTATGGGGAGTTGGAGGAAGGGGCAAAAACCCTGGCGAGGGGGAGTTTGCGGGCTGTGCTTTTGAAATTGAAAAAGGAAGGAAAAATTTAAAAAGGGTAAGCTTTCGCGCCCAGAGGGATTCGAACCCCCGACCCTTGGCTTCGAAGGCCAATGCTCTATCCAGCTGAGCTATGGGCGCATAGTACGAGGCTTCTGCTGCCTCCTCCTCTACCTCTCCTTGGGAAACACACTCTCCTTGGGAAACACAATGGGCGGCCTACCGGGCTTGAACCGGCAACCCCTGGAGCCACAATCCAGTGCTCTACCATTGAGCTAAGGCCGCCATCACTGGCAGCGCTCCTAGCTGAAAAACATTGCTTAAGTCAAAGGAATTTCATTTCCACTTTTCAGCTGCGGGCGCTGCAACCGTTTTTCTCGGGACACCCAAAACCACTTACGCCTGGCAGGGCTCGAACCTGCGACCCTCGGCTTAGAAGGCCGATGCTCTGTCCAGCTGAGCTACAGGCGCAATACTTCTCAAAACTCTGACTTCCAGCCACTCTGTCGGGGCGAGAGGATTTGAACCTCCGACTTCCTGCGCCCAAGGCAGGCGCGCTACCAGGCTGCGCTACACCCCGAGGCGCCCTACCCTCGCCGAAGACTTGCCTGCATGCAAGGCCAAAATGTTAAATGTCCAACTCCCCCACTTCCCCTACAGAATCCATAATCAACTTAAAACGTGAGGAGACTTCCTTCCCCAACAACTCGTTTAACACCCGCTGCGTCTCCTCCTCATCCTCCGCACACACCTTCAACGCCACCCGCTTGTTTGCATCCAGCGTCGTCGCCTTTAAGTCGCTGGCTGGCATTTCTCCCAGGCCCTTAAAGCGCATAATGTTCGGCTTGGCGTTGCCTTTGGCCTTCTCTTTGAGAATGCGCTCTTTGTCGCGCTCGTCCTGCGCCCAGTAGGTTTCTTTGCCAATGTCCACGCGAAACAGGGGGGGCTGCGCAATATAAACACAACCGGCTTGAATGAGAGGGCGCAAGTGCCGCCAGAAAAAAGCCAACAGCAAAGTGGCAATGTGGTGGCCGTCGCTGTCCGCATCCATAAGCAGGAAAATTTTTCCATAGCGCAGACGGCCTATGTCACAGTCCTTTCCAAGGCCGCAGCCCAGGGCATTCGCAATGTCCTGCAACTCGCGGTTTTGAGAAACCTTGTCAAAGGAAGCCTGCTCCGCATTCAACACCTTGCCGCGCAAAGGAAGCACGGCCTGCGTGCGGCGGTCCCTGCCTTGCTTGGCGGAGCCGCCGGCAGAGTCGCCCTCCACAATAAACAACTCGGACTCCTCCGGGTTGTTGGAGGAGCAGTCCGAAAGCTTTCCCGGCAAATTCAAACGGTGTGTCACCGCTGTCTTTCGCATGACGGCGGCAGCCGCCCTCGAAGCTTCCCTCGCCTTCGCGGCCAGCACAATTCTCGCCACCACCGCATCCGCCAATGTCTTGTTGTCGTTTAGCCACTTTTCCAGGGAGGGGCGCACCACCGAGTCCACCTGGTTTTGTACCTCGGGGTTGTTGAGTTTGGTTTTGGTTTGCCCTTGGAATTGAGGCTCCAAAACATATACCGACAAAATGGCAACCATGCCTTCGCGTATGTCTTCGGCGGTGAGGCTGAGTCCCTTGGGGGCGAGGTTGTGGGTTTCGACATAATTGCGCACGGCCTTCACCACGCCACCTCGCAGGCCCAACTCGTGCGTGCCGCCGTTGGGCGTGGGTATTCCATTCACATAACTTCGAGTCCATTCGTCGGTTGCCTGCGTCCAGCACAAAGCCACTTCCATGCGCAAGCCGTTGTCGTTGTCATTTTGCTTATAAAAAGGCGCCGCACCTTCGGGCACGCTTGTCAGGTTTTTTTGTTGAAGCAAGGTTTGAATAAAATCCTCAATGCCGCCTTCGTGGCGAAAAACCGTTTCAACCGCGGGGCGCACGGTTTCATTCCTAAAGCGCACCGTCAGGTTTCGGTGCAAATAACTTTTGGCCTCGAGGACTTCGGCAATGGCCTTGGCGTCAAAGCACATTTTGGCGCCGAATATTTCCTCGTCCGGCTGAAAGCTAACCGTTGTCCCCGTGCTTCGGCACGGGCCTTTCAACTTGAGTTTCCCTGTGGGTTTTCCGCGTGAGAAAGACTGCTCCACGCGCTGGCCGTCTTTGCACACCTCCACGCAAAGCAACGAAGAAAGCGCATTCACCACGGAGGAGCCCACACCATGCAGGCCGCCGGAGTGCATGTAGTTGGTTTTTTCGAATTTTCCGCCCGCATGCAGCGTGGTGAAAATCAACTCCAACGCGGACTTTTTATACTTCGGCATTTCGTCAAACGGAATGCCTCTGCCGTCGTCCGTCACACTCACCCTCTTCCCGCAGGCATGCAGGCGAATATTCACACAGGAGGCAAAACCATTCATCACCTCGTCAATGGAGTTGTCCACAATTTCCCAAAGCAGGTGGTGGAAACCTGTGGCGTCCACGCCGCCAATGTACATGGCGGGCCTTTTGCGGACGGCTTCCAGGCCTTCGAGGACTTGAATGTCTGCGCCGGTGTAACTCTTGCTGGGTTTTGTCATTTTCTCAACGCCTTCTAAATGCCTTCCATGTTTTCTGGCAAGCTTATGAGTTCCACGGTGTCATTCTTGGACATTTCGCGGCCTCTTCCTCCTCGGGAAGTCACGGCTATTGCCCCGAGTTGGAAACGCAGTTTCCGCTTTTTCTGGGTTTCAAAATGGAGAAACACTCCCTTGTCCTCGCTGCATAAAAAGGCCACCAACTCATCCCCCGCCCCCAGGGACATCAGCTTCACCCCCCTCCCCGGGTTGGCAAGCTTCACCAGCTCCTTCGCACGAAAAACCAGAGAGGACGTTTTCTTCGACAAAAAACCAAGCAAAGCGTTTTCTGTATATTTCGACAAACCCAACACCTCATCCCCTTCCTGCAGTTTGACAAACCGCCTCCCGGAGCGCGTCGAAATTTCGAAAAAAGGCGTCATGTCCATTCGCATGCCATAGGCGTGTTTTGTGACAATAATACATTCCTCTGAAGCGCTTTGAGTGTCCGCGGAAGACGCTCCCACAATGCGCTCTCCATCTTCAAAACGGAAAAGCTTCTGCACCGGGTCTCCATAACCTGTGGAGGCGGGTACGTCATTAAACCGCAGGGTGTATGCCTTTCCCAAATTCGAAAAAAGCGTCAGTGTGGACTTCAATGTCCCCTTCAGGCTGTAGGCCACCGCGTCACCTTCGCGAAGCCTTGTTGCCGCCGCGGACTTAAGTTCCTTCACGCGCTTTATCCACCCGTCCTTCGTCAAAACAACCTGACAGTCTTCGTCAACAATAAACGCTTCTTCGTCGAAAGCCACCTCTTCTACGTCTCCGCCTATTCTGGTGCGTCGTTTGTCGGAATATTTTTCGGAAATTTCGGAAATTTCTTCGGCAACCAGTTTCCAGCGCGCGCTCGGTTTTTTCAAAAGCGACTCAACGCGGCTTGCCTCTTTTGACTTTTCTTTGAATTCTTTTTCAACAATGAGAATTTCAAGTCTGGCCAGGCGGTAGAGTTTCAACTCCAAAATGGCTTCGGCCTGCTCGGCATCCAGTTTGAAACGTGACTGCAACTTTTGAGAAGCGTCTGCTTTGCCGTCGGACTTGCGGATAATTCGCAGGACTTCATCCAAAGCGTCATAAATTTTTCTGAAGCCCTCCAAAATGTGCAGCCGGGCTCGAAGCTCTGCCAAGTCGTGCTCCAGCCTTCGCCTTGTCACTTCAAAGCGAAACTGCAAAAAATGTTGCAGCGCTTCTTTGAGGCCAATCCTCTTGGGCATGCCAACGTCCGGCACCTCCGTCGGAATGAGACACGTCATGTTGACGTTAAACTTCAGCGCCAGCTGCGTGTGTTTGTAGAGGTAGGCCATGACGAGCTCTGGATCGGCTTCACGCTTAATTTCAAAGACAATACGAATGTCGGCGGCGGACTCGTCCCTCACGTCCACAAGCAGGGGCAATTGCCGCTCACGGACAATTTCTCCAAGCTTGGTAACCAGGGCGGATTTATTCACCGTATAGGGGATGGAGGTGACAACAATCTTCTGCCCCCCCCGGGGCATGGGCTCCATCTTCCACTCACTCCTTAAGCGAATCCCCCCCTGCCCCGTCTCATAAATCTCCAGAAGCTCCTGCTTGCTGTTGAAAACCCGCCCCCCCGTCGGGAAGTCCGGCCCCTTCACAAAACGCAGAAGCTCCTTGGTGCCAAGCTCAGGGTTCTCAATCAAAGCAAGCAATGCACTCGTGAGCTCTCCAAGGTTGTGCGGGGGAATATGGGTTGCCATTCCAACAGCAATCCCCGTCGCTCCATTCATCAACAGCTGAGGGACTTTTGCCGGAATCACCGTTGGCTCAAAACGTGTCCCGTCGTAGCTGGGCCTGAAATCCACCGTCTTGCTGGACAACTCCGCCAAAAGCTCATTCGCCAACTTCTGAAGCCGGCACTCCGTATAACGGTAGGCGGCAGGTTCATCTCCATCCAGGGAGCCAAAATTTCCATGCCCCTCTATCAACGGGTAGCGCAATGAAAAGTCTTGTGCCATGCGCGCCAGGGCTTCATAAATGGAGGCGTCGCCATGCGGGTGGTATCGCCCCATAATGGCACCAACAACCTGAGCGCACTTTTGATATTTGGCGTCGTTTGAGAGGTGCAAGTCGTGGTACATGCCATAGAGAATTCTGCGCTGAACCGGCTTCAATCCGTCGCGCACATCCGGAAGCGCACGCGAGGTAATAACGCTGAGCGCGTAGTTAATGTAGCGCCGCTGAGTTTCCGTCGCTAAATTCACCAGCGGCTCTGCAGCTTGCATCAAATCCAGTTGGCCGCTGTTTGAACCACTCTCTCGCCTGCGCGTTCCGCTTTTGCTGTTTTTTTTCATGGATATGCCATTTTTCGGCTAGAATCCGCCGAGCGCCAAGAAATTTGGCTTTCTGACACAAAAACCTCTTCTGGAGGCAATACAAGCTTCTCAAGGCAAAGGCGGACTTATGCCTTAGGTTGAAAACACGACTTGCACACGCGTTATAGAATTTATATAGCCATTGCACAAGAAAGAATTGAAGCCGCATGGCCTTAGCAATGTTGTTTGGTGTCCATGTGGTTGAGCTTGAAAGCATCTTCCAGCTGCATTTGCCAGGTACATCAGCACTTGCCTCCAAGAAATTGCCCCTATTGCCCCAAAAACCCAGCAGGTGAACCTCTTTCATGAATGACTCTTCTGACAATACAGATTTTCAGTCCAAGCCTGAGAACAAAACAACTGAAACCGCGCCAACCGCGCCTCAGGCAAAGGCCCCAAAGCTTGCAGAAAATGGAAACCCTGCTGCCAAGGGTGAAGGTGGAACGGAGCCCCAAGCTTCTTCAAAGCGAAAACGCAAACGCCGACGCCGCAAAAACAACCCCGTCCTCTTCTCTCCTGACGGACAAGCCTATCGCATGGTTGTCCAACCTGATGGACAACGCGTCCAGGTTTTCCTCTCGCCACAGGAGTTGCAGCAATACCAGCAACGGCTTCTGCAACAGCAGGCGCAACGAACGCAGCCTGAAAATGCGCCTGAACCTGCACCCACTCTGGCAGTGGAAGGTGTGCTTGACGTTGACGTCAAAGGCCCCAATGCTTTTTTGAGACAAATTAAACGCAACTTGCTGCCTGGGCCGGATGATCCGGAGTTGCCCAAAAACCTTGTCCAAAAATTAAAACTGCGCCCCGGCCAATATATTTCTGCTCAAGCACTTGCGAAAGGCAACAAGCGAGCCATCCAACGTGTGGACATGGTGGAAGGTTTTCCTCTTGAGCAGGCGATGCGACTTCCTCATTTTCAAGATCTCACCTCCATCGACCCCATCGAGCAACTGAGGCTCGAACACTCTCACAGAGAAATGGTGACACGTGTGCTGGACCTGATTGCTCCACTTGGCAAAGGGCAGCGTGCGCTCATTGTTGCGCCTCCCAAAACGGGCAAAACCATCATGCTGCAGCGCATTGCCCAAGCACTTCTCGTCAACCATCCAGAAACACATATCATCGTTGTGCTGGTGGATGAACGCCCGGAAGAAGTCACCGACATGCGTCGCAGCATTCAGGCCGAAGTCCTTGCCTCAAGCTCGGATCGCCACGCGGCAGACCACCTCAAAGTGGCAGAGCTCGCACTGGACAGAGCTCGTCGGATGGTGGAAAGCGGAAGAGATGTTGTTGTGCTTTTGGATTCCATCACCAGACTGGCGCGCGCATTCAACAAAGAAGTCGACTCTTCCGGACGAACGCTGACAGGCGGCGTCGACTCGCGCGCTCTCGAGAGGCCCAAACGTATTTTTGGTGCAGCCCGGGCAACCGAAGAAGCCGGCACACTCACCATTATAGGCACAGCCATCATCGACACGGGCAGCCGAATGGATGAAGTCATTTTCGAAGAGTTTAAAGGCACCGGAAACTTGGAAATTACGCTCGACAGACTGCTGGCAGAAAAACGTATTTGGCCCGCCATCAACATTGCGCAGTCAGGCACACGCAAAGAAGAAAAATTGTTGTCATTCAAAGAATATGAAAAAATCAAAAAGCTTCGGCAGATGCTTTTTCAAGTCAAACCCGTCGAAGCCATGGAGGCGCTGATTAAACGCCTTTCTCGTTATACCTATAACGATGAATTTTTAGACGAGCTGTGAGCCGTTGGTCATGCCCGCACCCTCACAAAATTGCAGCCATCATCCAGAACGAGCGGGCATTGCTGTCTGCGTTTCTTGCCGTCGCGTCATCTGCGCGGAATGCACAACGCAGTTTGACGGCATCCACCGCTGCACCTCCTGCCTCGAATACTTCCTCTCCATATTCTCTTCCCCACTCAGCTCCCGCAATGAATGGGGATTTTTAAGTCTCCTTGGAGTTGGATTGGCATTGACAAGCATGTTCGGTGCAACCCTCTTTATCGCCTATCTCTTAGATCTCTTCGTATATACCCCCTAGGGTGAATTCGTGGCCGTAGACCCAACAGAACTTCGATTGCCCAGCGCATTAGCAACCTTCGACGCCGCCATTCACCTTGGCTTGCGCGATGCGAAGCTTTGGTCCATCACCTTACTTCCAAGCGCAGCCTTATTGGCAGCTCTCATATTTTGGTTGGACGCCATTCGACTGAACTCAAACGTGGGTTGGGCTTCAGCCCTGCTTTGCCTGGCTTGGTGCTTTCGCGCATGCGGACAAGGAGCTGCCAGCCACTATGTCCACAGTGTGCTTTTTGAGCAAAACAGTGCCGAGTTTTTAGCGTGCTGGAAAGCAGCCTTTGCCCGTTTGCCCAGCCTGGTTTTTGCAGCGGGGCTGTGTTGCTGGCTGAACACTTTCATCCTTTGCTTGAGCGGAGGCTTGCTCTTTTTTTGGCTCAATGCGCATTTTGTGGCCTATAGCATCGCTCAACAAGGCCACGGAAAAACCTGGTCCCTATATTCCACATGCTCTCGAGCACTTGCCCCTCTTCACCACCAGACTGTGTGGTTAAGCTTGTTGAGTCTATCCAACCTGGTGCTGATGATGGGCCTTCTTCAATCCACCACATGGGGACTTGAACTCCTCAACCAACTCATCGGCATCAACACCAGCTTCTTCTTGCAATTGACTTCTTCCAAAAACCCCTCCTGGTATTTTATTGTCGCGATGATTTCTTTTGGGCTTTTTGAGCCCATCCGCGCTTGCTTGGCACCCTTGCTCCTTGCCAATGCACGCACACGACGAGAAGGCTTGGATTTGTCCACTGCCATTGAACGCCTTCCTCGACGAAATAAGCTCATAGGTACCTCTTTGGTTTTCGTTTGCCTCTTTCCAACATGGGCAAACGCAGAAGCTTCTTCTGCGTGGAACCAACAACTACAAGCATTGGCGCAAAATTGTCCTCAAAACTCTCCGCACGTTTTCAGCCTTATTCAGCAAGCGCATCAAATATCTCCTCAGGCAACAGAACGTTGGATTGACTCCATCGAGACTTCGAAAATGGGCACAGGAAGCTGTGAAGCCGTTCAACAAGAGCTTGCACTCGCGGTGACACCCCTGAGACAACTCATCGAGCATTCGGAAATTTCAGAAGACTCCCAGCAGCCTGTCAAAGCAGCAGAGCACATTTTAGGCCAAGATGAATTTCGACAGGCACAACCCAAATCCAAAGCAGACATAAAATCTCTGCAGGAACGCTTCATCCAATGGCTCGTAGAAACCTTAAAGAAGTTTTTTAAAAACGATGCCCCCGATGACACCCTCTCAACAACCAACCCATTTGAAAATTTCTCCATGGGAGGATGGGCGACCGTTGCGCTGGTTGCGGGGATAGCGATGATCGGCATCATTCTTTATTTTGTATTTCTTTCACCCCGCAAAAAAAAGGCTGTCGACCAGCAAGAAGTGGTTGTTTCAGAAAAAAGCGAGCTTGAACGCGCATTGTCGAAACCTGTTTCTTATTGGGTCGCTCATGCAGAAAAATTATGCGCAGAGGGGCAATTTAGAGAAGCCATCCGCAGCCTCTATTGGGGGCTTTTGGTTCAAACACACAGCAATGGACAACTTGATTTTGAACCAACGCAAAGCAACTTTGAAAACCTGGAACGCTTCCGCGGCTCACCAGAAAGCAAAAAAGACTTCAAACAGGCCATCCTTGGTTTCGAATTTTCTTGGTATGGGTTTCGAGCCGTCAACGCTTCCACATTCATGGAATATAGAAACTTGTGCCAACGAATTTTGACAGTTGAGAACTCAAGTGCGTGACAAATTCCCATGGATAGCTGTCGGCATTCTCCTCGCAAGCTATGTCCTATGGAACTATCTCGCTTCAAGCACAAAACGATCGGAACACGCAGAAGCCTTGTCCACTTACCGCGCTCTGCCGGATGGTGCACGCGGAATTTTCTTGCTCGCCCAATCCCAAAAGCTTCCCGTTCGGCGCAGCCAAGTTCCCTTCAAACAAATGTCTGAAAAAGACGCCCTCATTATTCTGGGCTCAGACATCCAAGAACTTCAGAATGAGCCTGCATGGCGTACCCCAGAAAAAGAAATCAAAACCCTCCTCAAACTCATTCAAAATGGAATGACTGTCGTTTTTGTCCTTCGCGATCCTCTGGTTGACGAAAACCTTTCTCTCCTAAGGCAGCTTGAATCTCATAGGGGCAACAAAACACTAGAATTTCTTGACTTATTCGGAATTCAGTTGTTTCAAACGGAAGACGATGAGCCTCTCTCAGAAATTTTATTGCCGGCTTTCCCAAGCGCTTATTTGGTTGGAGTCAACAAATTAAAAGCTGCTCCAACCTACCTCATTCAAATGGACCCTGCCAGAGCATTGCCGCTGCTGGTTGTCAACAACTCCCATGAGATGAAACACGTGGCTGCCCTTGCCCCTTTGGGAAAAGGAAAACTCATTTTCATTGCTGCTCCTGCGTTGGCAACCAATCAAAACCTTCTTTCTGAAGACAATGCAGCCTTTTGGTTAGGCTTGTTGAAAACACTCGCCAAAGAGCATCGAGAAATTTTGTTTGACGAATATCTCCACGGGTTCGAGGAAAAAATCACCATTGCCAAACTAGGCGCTGGACACAACCTTCAATATGTCATCCTCCAACTCGTCCTGGCTGCTGTGTTGTGGTTTTTCTCCTTGAGGCATTTTGGGCGTCCCAGGGCTTCTGGCTATATGCCTCAATATGAGAGCGCTGTTTATTTTCAAGGACAAAGTCATGTGTTGCAGGCAGGCAAGCACTATTCTCACGCTGCCAATGCCATTGTGCAACGACTTGAGGAAGAGTTCATTCAGCACTTTTCTATTCAACCACAAGCACGGAATTCAACGCTGGTTGAAGCTCTAAAGTCTCTGCATGAAGAAAAAGCGGCTTTGGCCCTGGAGGCTTTAACCCAGGAAGCCATAAAAACTCAATCCAACCCCTCGCTGCTTGCGCTTGCGCGTCAGGCAACTGCCATTCGACAACATTTTTTCGCGAAGAAAGACAAAGAAAATGAATTTGGATAGTCTGCTGTCAAACCCCGCCCAACAATCGCTTGAAACCGTATCTCATTTTCGAGAGCTGGTTTTCAAAGAGTTGCGCAAACTCATTGTTGGACAAGAGCATGCGTTGGAGCTCATGCTTTGCGCTCTGTTGTCAGGAGGCCATGCATTGCTTGAAGGTGTTCCCGGTGTTGCAAAAACATTAATGGCCAAGACACTGGCTTCATCCATCAACGCCGGTTTCAAACGTATCCAATTTACACCGGACCTGATGCCTGCGGATATTCTGGGAACCAGCGTTTTTAATCTCAAGTCTTCGACATTCTCGCTCGTACATGGACCTATTTTCACAGACATTTTGCTTGCAGATGAAATTAACCGTGCTCCTGCAAAAACCCAATCCGCATTGCTGGAAGCCATGCAAGAGCGCACGGTTTCCATTGAAGGCCAACAAATCACCCTTGGCTCCCTCTTCACCGTTTTCGCAACTCAAAACCCCATCGAATCCGAAGGAACTTATCCCCTCCCGGAAGCACAGTTAGACCGGTTTATGTTCAAAGTGGAGATTGGATACCCAACAGAAGAAGAGGAAGACGCTATTTTGGCCGCTGCAAATTCCGGGGCCTATTCAAAAGAAACCCACACCATCAACGCCGTTGTTTCTCCAAATGAAATTTTGCAGGCGCGTGCAGCACTCACCAATGTGCGCGTTGAACCCAGCATCCTTCGATATATTCGTCAGCTTCTGGCTGCCACTCGCCAATCTTCCAGCATCCGCTTAGGCGCCGGCCCCAGGGCCGGAGTGCATTTGCTTCTCGCCTCAAAAGCTTTGGCCGCCTTGAGAGGGTTTGATTTTGTAACTCCAGATGCCGTTCGCGCGCTTATCCACCCTGTCTTGCAACACCGCCTGCTCCTTTCTGCTGACGCTGAGCTCGGTGGAGAAACAGCAAAACGTGCACTGAGCCAAGTCGTTGACAAAATCGAAGTCCCAAGGTGAAATGATGGTTTTCTCACGATGGCTGTGGACAGCTTTGGCATTGCTCTCTGTTCCAACTTTGCTTGGAGGATTCTTTCCAGGATTTTTGGGCATCGTTCTTCTGGCAGACGTTTTTTTGGTTGCCCTCATTCTCATCGACAGTTGGCTTCTGAAGAACATTCAGATTGACGCTTCTCGTATTTTGCCCTCCAAAATGTTGGTTGGCGTTTTCAACAAAATACAAATTCGAGCCCGACATAACAGCCAACAACCTGTTCACCTGGAGCTGGTGGATGACTTTCCAGACTTGTTTTGGAGCGCCACGCGAAAATGGAAGGCAGAAATTCAACCCAAGACATGGACCACCCTCTCTTATACAGTGAAACCTCTGCAGCGCGGCCGGTTTGCTTTCCTGGCTTTGCACATTCGCATTCGCGGGCCACTCAAAGCAGTATGGAAGCAAATCGAAATACCTCTTTCTGAATGGGTTACGGTTTTTCCTGACTTGCGTGGCCCTCAAAAATTGCTGACGGCAGACGCTCTCCTTAATTTTTCCAACCTCGGCATACGCAATTTTCGACAGGATGGAAGTGGAACTGAATTTTCTCGTCTGAGAGACTATTCACCTGGAGATTCGCTCAGAGACATTGACTGGAAAGCAACCGCCAGACATCGGAAACCCACAACACGTGTTCACGAGTCAGAGCGCTCGCAATGGGTGCTGATTGCTGTGGATGCAAGTCGGGTCATGGCTCCTCTTGTCAATGGCACCTCCAAGTTGGATTATGCAATCAACGCAGCGCTGTTTCTTGCATTCGTTGCACTCAAAAACAAAGATCGCGTCGGGCTCATTGTCTTTTCAAATGAACTCATCTCTTATGTGCCTCCACGAAGCGACAGAGAAAATTATAAATACATTGCCGACGCGCTTTATAAAGTAACTTTGCATTTGTCATACTTTGACTGGAATCATTTCTTTCTTGAAACAAGCAAACGGCTAAGACGCCGCTCATTGTTGTGTGTTTTCACGGACACTGGAGAAGAAGAGCATTTTGAGAACATGCACAAAGTATTTCCTCTTTTAACAAAACGCCACCTCTCACTCTGCCTCAACATCCAAGACTCTGTCGGCAAGGACTTTCTCTACAAAGCTCCAAGCTCTCCAGGCGAAGCGTGGCAATATGCCGTGGCTTCTGAAACACTTTCGCGTCGGGAGTTCTTCAAGAAACAAATGCAGCGACAGGGAACAATTGTCGCGGATGTTGCACACGACGAATTGCCTCTTGCCGCGGTCAACCATTATTTAGAAGCAAAGCGGCGTGGACTTTTATAGCTCACAAGGCAACTTCTCCACAGAAAGCTTCATGGCCTTTGCAAGAAGCTGAGCTCCATTGAGCAACTTGACATCCATGGTGAGCACCCAAATGTCTGGCAAAAACGCTTTCAAACGTTGAAAATCTTTTTCTGTCGTCACAAGAAGCGCCTGCATTTTTTCTGCCTGCTTCACAGCAAAATTCACCTCTTCTTTTGAAAAAAAATGGTGGTCTCTGAAAAAGCAGTGCCCTGCAACATTGGCTCCCAGCTTTTCCAAAGACTTCACAAAAGCCGAAGGCCTGGCCAACGCACTCAAAGCAACAACTCTTTTTTGTTTTAAATGCTCCACAGGAAACCGCTGATGAGCATTCCACAGACCAGACAGGCAATATTCTGCTTCTATTGGAGAAGAAATTCCCAGCCGGTTGGTTGAAGATGTTTTTCTGAGCCACAAAAAACTCGCCCGGTACAAGGATGATTTTTTTTCACGCAAAGGCCCGCAAGGAAGCAAGTGGCCATTGCCAAACCCAACAGACTCATCCAAAACAACAAGGTCCAAGTCTCTGTGCAAACTTCGCGCCTGGAAACCATCGTCCACGAGGAGATAGTTTGCCCCCGCTTTGCAAGCACGCTCTGCCAACTCCACTTTGTCCGGGCCAACCCAAACCGACACGCCAGGACAGCGCAAAGCAATCATCCGCGGCTCATCGCCAACTGCCCCGGCATCGGGCATGTTTTTTTCTTCTGCGCTTATGCAAACAATCTCTCGAGACTTTCTCCCATAACCTTGAGAAAGGACGGCAACCTCATGTCCACAAGCTTTTATCCAATTGGCGAGGAAAATGACTGCCGGCGTTTTTCCGGCCCCTCCAACATAAATGTTTCCAACAGAAACCACAAAAGCCCCGGCCACCACTTTGGGCTTTCGAATTCCCAAGGTGTATGCCCCATTTTTTAAGCCAACAACCAAGGCAAACAACCATGAGAAAGGCAAAAGCAACAGGGCAGCCAGGTAGCCCCAACCTCGCAACGGCTGGTACCAAAATTGCTCAAGTTTGGAGTGCACTTTTTTCTCGGGCTTTCGCATAAAGTTCCAGCACGCTCTCGGCAAACTCCCGCTTGGAGGGAAGGGCCACCTGCCGCCGCCCCCCCTTCCGGTGTGCCTGCAAAATGCTCTCTTCGTTCGGCTCAACAACCTCATCCGCCCAAACACTTAAGGCGCCCTGCGCAACTGCCAACACACGCACTTCGCAAGCACGCGCCTGCACCGCCGCCCTCGCCGAATGGTCATTCCCAAGCCCCAAAATCCAAACCTCATCCAGAGCTTTTAGCACCTCAACAAACTTTTCCTGAGTCTTATAACCCAAAAACAAAACGCTCTCTTCCATTTCAAGCCGTCGCACTTCCAAGCGCAACTCATTCTCCAAAACACCATCTCCTACCAAGACAAATTGAGCTTGCGGATGTTCCATACTCAAGGCCTTGAATGCTCTGAGTCCAAGCATGTGCCGACGAGATTCTTGAAATGTCGAAACCATTCCAACAACCGGACTTCCCCAAAATCCAAGTTGCTTCCTCAAAACCGAAATGTCCGAAGGAGGAGCAAACACATCATCCATCATCGGCGTATGCAACATGCTGCAAGCATCCGGGAAACGGCATTTCACTTCCTTGAGCATCTCTAAGGTGGCCACGGTAAATGCATCCGCTTTGGGCGTCCAACGGTTGAGTGAACGAGGCGCATGAAGTGAACGAACCAACAAACCAAATTTTGGCCTCGCAAGACGCGTTATCCAATGGTCGTGACTAAAGTGGCAATGCAGCACATCCTTATTCAAAGAATGAAGTCGACTCATGTCTTTCCATGGCCCCCACCATGAAGGCTTCACTGACAATTCGAAACCAGACTCATCCAACAAACCCAAAGCACGAAATCGCTCTGCGGCCAATTCCTCGGATTGTGTCGTTTGACGTTTCCTGTCAATCGCAACAGAAACAGAGCACCCCAAGTTGCGTTGAGCCAGAGCCAGTTGCGCAATAAACTCGGCAGGGCCGCTAAAAAAGGGACTCGCAAAGAGATGTAAAATGCGCAAGCTGGTCTTCATGAACTCTTCAGGCATTCTCTTAAAAAACGAACGTTGCGCTCACTGGCTCCAGAAACTTGCTCCACTGCTGCCTTCGCCATCTTGCCCAGGCGCCGAAGCTCATCTGCCTGAGTCAGAAGCTTGGTAAGCACATTTTCGAGGTTTTCTTTGCTGCTGACTTGAACCCCCCCCCTGCCAACCAAAACAGCAACACAATCTTCAAAATTCTTCATGTGAGGACCAAAAAGAACTGCACGCCCTTGAGCAGCAGGCTCCAAAATGTTTTGCCCACCCCGAGCAACAAAGGAGCCTCCTACAAAAACCACTTCTGAGAGTTGGTATGCTTTTGACAACTCGCCTATGGTATCCAGAACGACAACATCTGCTTTTTCAGAGGCTGCCTGGCTGCGCCGCTTCACTTTCAATTTATATTGAGTCGCCAAGCCGCAAACCCGGTCAACTCGGTCAATATAACGAGGGGCCAGAACAAGACGCAGCGTCTGGAACTTTGTACGCAGTCGCCCAAACACATCCAGCAACAACTCTTCTTCCCCCTCGTGTGTGCTTCCTGCAACCCAAATTCGCGCATCCTCAGGAAAACCAAATGCACAACGAAGTGCTTTCAACTCTTCTGTGGATTCGGCGTCAGCCAACACATCAAACTTCGTGCTCCCAGTCACCACAGTCGCTTCAGGGCGCGCCCCCAACAGACGAGCGCGTTTTAGCCCCTCTTTCTCCCGCATCATCAACGCATCAAAAGCAGACAATGAAATTCCGGACAATGTTAACAAAAGCTGGTAGGCGCTCAGACGCTCCTCAGAAAAACGCCCATTGGTGAGCGCTACCTTGGCCCCATGGGCCTTGGCTTCCAAAATGAGGTTTGGCCAAATTTCTGTATACTCCAAAACAAGAAGCCCTGGAGAAATGTGACGGACAGCTCTGCTCACCGCACATGGAATGTCCCAAGGCGCAAAAACAATGGCATCCACATGTTTCTCAAGACGGCTGTGTGCCATGAAGTAGCCACTGTTTGTCATCGTCGACAGCACAATTTTTCGGCCCGGGCATTGCTTGCGCATGAGTTTCACCATCGGCAACAAACTCAGCAAGTCTCCTGCACTTGCCCCATGAAACCAAATGCAGCCATCCATCTTTTCTGAAAACAATTCTTTTGGATAAAAACCCAAACGCTCTTTCCAGCCCATGCGTGTTTTGCGACTTAACAAAAGAAGGGGAGCTGCAAAAAAAAACGCGACATAACTTAAAAGCACATAAAGAGCTCTCATCCTTGCTCCCTATTCAGCCTGTGCAATAGTCTGCATAAATTCCACCCGAAGCCAGCAACTCAGCATGGGTCCCTGACTCTATAATTCGGCCTTTCTCCAAAACGCAAATTTGATCTGCTTTTTGAATGGTCGCTATGCGGTGTGCCACCACAAAAGTCGTTTTGCCTTTCCATGCTTCTTCCAATGCCATCTGAAATTCGCGCTCGCTTTCTGCGTCTAAATTGCTGGTGGCTTCATCCAAAACCAACACGGGGGCATTCGACAACAATGCACGAGCAAGGCAAAGTTTCTGCCTCTGGCCTCCACTCAGGCTAAGCCCCTTCTCCCCAATACGTGTGTTAAGCCCATCCGGAAGCTGACAAACAAACTCATGCAGCTGAGCCACTTTCAACGCCTGCTCCACTTCCGCCAATGGAGCTTGGGGCTTTACCAGCAAAAGGTTGTCCAAAATGCTTCCAGAAAACAGCATGGCATCCTGCGTCACCAATGCAAACTTGGAACGTATTTCCTGCAAAGAAAGTTCCTCCAAAGGCACACCCCCCATGAGAATTCGACCTTTTTGAGCTTTCTCAAAACCCATCAACAAATGAATCAGGGTGCTTTTTCCTCCACCACTTTGCCCCACCAATGCGGTTATGCCACCCTGGGGAATTTTAAAACTTAAGCGCTCAAGGACTTGTCTTCCTCCCCAGGAAAAACTCACATCCTCAAACACAATGCCCTCTTCCATTTTTGGGGAAGTTGCTTTTGAAGGAAGCTTCGTTTCTTCTTCTTTCGGGGGTGAAACCGCCAAAATCCGCTCAAGCGCTGTCGTGGCTGGAATGGCAAGTTGACTGAGTCGACCCAATTCCTTGGCCGGGTGATAGATGAGAAGCAATGTCGCCACAAAAGACAAAAGCACGTCTGTTTCTAACCAGGCAAAACCACCCACCCCTGCCAAAACAACAGCCAAAGCCATTGCAATCAGAATTTCCATCAGCGCTGGCCCTTTGGAGCGTGTCCACGCTGCACGCGTGAGCGCTTCGCTCGTCTGCACTGCACTCTTTTCAAAGCAACGTTGCTCAAAAGCTTCAGCACCATAGGCTTGCAGACTTCTAAGCGTCGTTAGACTCTGCGAAACTTGTGCCGCAACCACCCCCTGACTTACTTGGCTCTCCCGCATACGCGCCATCAATTTTCGCATCCATCGAATTGCAGGAAACACAATAATGGGAATGGCGAGGCACAACCCTAAAGAAAGCTGCCAAGAGAGAAAAAACGCCACACACAACAACACCACAACTTGAATGGAATCTCTCAACCAGGAAGCAATGGTCCACGTGGCCGCGGCCTCAACAGCAGAAATATCCGCAGAAAACCGACTGAGCAAATCTCCCATCTGCAACTTGCTGGTTTGGCTTGGCCTAAGCTGCAAGGCGTTTAAAAAAAACTGCCTCCTTAAGTCTGAAACCATCCGCTCACCAAACCAACCCGAGAAAAAAAACTGCCCCAAATAAGCCACCCCCTTCACCGCCCCCACCACAACGGCTATGCCCGGTAACAACCACGCCAGCTTCTCCTTGGGAAGCGTTGTCACCTCAGGCCAATAGCGAGACAACAAACTCAAGCCTTCTGTCCCTCCAGACAAAACAAACTGAATGGCCGGCCCCATCAGAAAAGCCAAAAGCCCCGTGGTGACACCAAGAATCGCCATGAAAACAAACGAAATGGCCAAGCTTCGCCAATGAGGTTTGCCCAAAATCAAAAGGCTTAAAACGGAAGACCACACGCTTTGCTGCATATCACCTCTCGAAGACTTTACTTAGTTGGCTTCACGCATTAGTTCTGCAGCATGAATGTCCTTGTTGTTGCCGGAGAAGTTTCCGGAGACCAACATGCTGCCCGTGTCATCGCCCATCTTCAAGCATTTTGCCCAAAGACTCATTTCTTTGGAATGGGTGGCAACCAAATGCAGGCCCAAGGCGTGGAGCTTCTGGTGTCTCAAGACGAAATATCCGTCATGGGAATCAGCGCCGTTATTCCAAAACTCCCCAAAATCCTCGGCGCACTCAAAACACTCTCTGCGGAAGCTCAAAAAAGAAAGCCGGCTGTCGCGCTGTTGGTGGATTTTTCCGACTTCAACATCCGCCTTGCCAAGCGCCTTAAAAAAATGGACATCCCCGTTGTCTGGTACATCAGCCCCAGCGTGTGGGCATGGCGCAAAGGCAGAGTGAAAACGCTGGCCAAAGTCACCAACGCTCTGCTGTGCATTTTGCCGTTTGAGCCTGACTTCTACCAGGGAAGCGGCGTCAATACCCATTTTGTCGGAAACCCCATCGTCGAGCAAATGCCCCACTTGAAACCTCAGGAAGAGTTCAAAAAAGCACTCGGCCTTTCTCTGAAAACACCTTTGCTGGCTCTCGTCCCTGGAAGCCGGCGTATGGAAATTCAAAGAATGCTCCCGGTTTTTGTCAAGGCTGCCAACCTCATCGCCAAACAAATGCCGGGGCTGGAAATCGTCCTCCCTCTTTCTCCCGGCCTTCCCCGGGAAATGCTCCTCCCTCACCTTCGCAAACTGATTCCCCCGCTCCACCTTCGCAGTGAACGCTTAAGCGAAGTGGTCGCTGCGGCCCATGTCGCATTGGTGACTTCAGGAACGGCAAGCTTGGAAACAGCACTCATGCGCATTCCTATGGTTGTGGCTTATCGCATGTCATGGTTGAATTGGTGTGTTGCCAAATGCCTCATCCGCATAAAACATTTTAGCTTGCCTAACCTGGCCGCCGGAAAACGCCTGGTCCCTGAGCTTGCACAATTCGACGTCACACCCCAAAACCTTGCAACTCATGCACTCGCTCTCTGGGAAGGTGAAGCCCGGGAAAAAATGCTTCTGCAACTGGAAGCTCTGGCCGCTCAACTGGGCACAACCCCCACCTCCCTTCGCGTCGCACAGCATCTCCTCCCCTGGCTTAAAGCTGTCCCGGCTTCGGAAAACTCTCCAGAAAGCCGCTTATGGACTTAAAATGCGCGCCGGTTGATGCTGATGTTTATCAGCAAACCCATCGCCAGCATGCTGCTTAGCATGGAGCTGCCTCCATATGAAAAAAGAGGCAGCGTTATGCCTGTCACAGGCAACAGTCCCGTTCCCATGCCAATGTTCTCAAAAATCTGCCAAAAAAACATTGCAGAAAACCCCACAGCAACAAAGGCACCGAAGCGATCTCTCGCACCATAAGCCACCCACAAAGCGGAAACGAGGACAACACCATATAAGACAATCAACGTCAGACAAGCCACAAAACCTTGTTCCTCTGCCCACACTGAAAAAATAAAATCCGAGTGCTGTTCCGGCAAATAACGCAAGCCCGATTGAGAGCCTTTTTTCCAACCCTTTCCAGTCAAACCACCAGAGCCAACAGCAATGCGTGACTGGCGTTGGTGATAGTTCACCCCCCGCAAATCTGTTTCAGGCGAAAGCCACCCATAAATGCGAGCATCCTGGTGAGGTTTTAAGGCGCGACGAACAAGGGTCCACCGTGGCTCGGACTGCTCCCGAATATAATCATTCCAAACAACACCTACCGCAGAGGCACCCGCCAAACTTAATGTGAGCACAACAGTCCATCGGAGCTTGGCAAACACCATCAGCGTCAGCGCTGTCAGCAGCATCATCAGCGTTGTTCCCAAATCAGGTTCCGTCAAAATAAGCACCGCGGGAACAAGGGTGACAATCGTTGGAATAAGCAAGCGCCTAAAACCATAGGTTGGAGACTCTGGTTTGAAATCGTCATGGAACAACTTGGCCAGCATCATCACCAAACTCAGCTTCATAAACTCGGCAGGCTGCACACTCCATGGCCCAATGAGAAACCAACTCGTCGCACCCTTGGCTTTATGTCCAACAAACCTCAGCGCAACCAAGGCGGCCAAATTCAGAAAATAAGCCGGTACCACCATGCGCTGAATCCAGCGATGGTCCAACAAAGCAACCACTGTGGCCGCAACCAAACCAACGACAAGAAATGTGGCCTGAGAGCCTGCCAAAGGCACATGAGGTGCACGCGAAGCAGACGCCATGTTCCACAAACCAATGACAGCAATTAACACCATGGAGCCAATCAAACTCCACGGCCAGTTTGCAAACATCCGTCTTTCAATGCGTACCTTCATGAAGTTTATTCCATCCTGGAAATGAGGGGCAGTCCCTGATTTTGTGCAAACTGAGAAGCATTGCCCGGCAAAGCGAAAGGCACATCATCTGTTTTGCGGGGAAATTCTGAAGGGTCAATCCCTGTTTCATCCAACTTTTTGAGCTCAAAATATTTTTCAACAACCTTCATCGCAATGGGAGCTGCATCCGAGCTTCCATGCCCCCCGTGCTCATTCAAAACCAGAACGGCAATCTCAGGCTCATTGGCAGAAGCAAATGCGGCAAACCAGGCATGGTCTCTCTGAAAAAAAGGAATTACCTCTGTCTTCAGTCGTTTTTTTCCAAGCCGGGCAACCTGAGCTGTTCCTGTTTTTCCCGCAACTTGAATGTGAGAAAGCCGAGACCGAAACGCCGTTCCTCCCGCCTCATTCACCACTGCATTCAAAGAATCGACGAGCAGCTGGTATTCCTTTTCTGTCATTGGAATGTGATGCATCACCTTCGGAGCAAACTCTTTCAACAGACGACCATCCAAAGACTCCACCCTCCTGACAAGTTGAGGTTGAAAAAGCGTTCCTTTGTTTGCAATGGCAGCATACAGCATCGCAGCCTGCAAAGGAGTCACATTGACATCTCCCTGGCCAATGGACGTGTTGAGAGCCATTCCCTTGGCATAACCACCCGGCGTCACTCGGTCATGGTATGCAACATCCGGCATAATCCCTGCTGCCTCAGACGAAATGCCCAAATTGCTGGGCTGACCTAATCCAAACAGCTTCGCTTCCTGCGCTATGGCATCAATCCCTATTAAATCGGCAACTCGATAGAAATAGGTGTCACAACTTTTTTGTATGGCTGACTTTGCATTCACCCATCCATGCCCTGCATCCTTGTGACAACGCCATACGCGAGAACCCAGGCGGTATCCGCCCGGGCAATGGACGAGCGTGTGTTCATTCATGGCCTCTGTGCGCAAAGCCGCCAACAAGCTAATGGGCTTGAAAATGGAGCCTGGATGATAATGCTCCTGCGTTGCTCTCAACAACATGGGCTGCATGGGGTCTTTAAACAGCGCTGCAAGCACTTTTGAAGACTGCCTCCCTATCATCAAATTTGGATCAAACGCAGGCTTTGAAAAGAGCGCAAGGAGAAATCCCGTCTTCACATCCACAACAATGGCCACCCCTGCAGCAGCTCCTTCAAAAGCCTGCTCCACAGCTGCCTGCAGCCGCAAGTCGATGGATAAAACAACTGTGTTGCCCGGGACAGGAGCTACCTCATCGCGCTGAATAATGGTGCCTTGCCCATCGCGCATCACCTCACCACGGGCATTGACAACCACTTTTTTCCAACCATCCACTCCATGCAATTCCTTTTCAAATGTACGTTCAATCCCTGTGCGCCCAATGGAATCTCCAAGCGTATACACAGGGCGCTCCTCGGCTGAATTCTGTTTGCTCTTCTCAAGCTCTTCGCGGGTTACCTCATTCATAAAACCCGTTACGTGAGCAAGCAGCGCTTTGGCTCGGTAGTGCCTTTGTGGAACCACTTCAATTTCCACGCCGGGCAACTCATGCAAATGCGCATTCAAAACATCCAACTCATTCCTGGCCAAATCGCCAGAAACAAGCATCGCCCTATAACGCAGGAGGCCTGTCGTTTGCTGAATTTGCGTGGAAATTTTCTCAAAATGCTCGTTGTCCCAACGAAGCCACTCTGCCAACCGAGGCAATACCTCCCGAAGGCACCCCAAACAAAAAGCAGGTGTTATGTAGACGTTAAACGAGGGGCGCCCTTCGACAACAATTTGGCCTCTGGAGTCTCGGATTTGTCCACGTGGTGCGCGAATGCGTACGTCCTTCCATTGGTTGTCTTGTGACAAAGAAAGAAACTCGTCGTGGCGCACAACCATGAGGCGATAGAGGTTGATGACCAATATAAACAACCCCAGAACAAAAAAAGCGCCCAGGGTTATGTAGCGGACCCGCAGCTCTTTAGCTGAAGCATGTTTTCCAAGGCGCATGAAGAGTCACTGGCACATTCATGGATATTAATGGATATAAACTTCTGTGCTTTCCTGTCGAGGATAGATTCGACTCAAAAACGGCCACAACAACGCGGCAGAGCATAACGCAACCAGCGCCTCAAAAGGCAAACTGGCCAACGGCCACGCAGACAACTCGTTGGGTTTGGCCGTCAGCCACGACAAAAAACAACCCAACAAGGTGCACAAGGAGGAAACCATCGCTGTCAGCAAGGAATAGTGCATGGGTTTCCTAAACTCCACCCAATGAGCCAACATGCGCGTGCACAAAAAACCAGAAACACTCAAAAACACATAAAGCCAAGTGGGGCGACCGGTGAATACATCGGCCATATAGCCCACGGCAAATGCAAGCGCTGCACCCTTGGCTCCAGGCACGCGCAGGCCTGCAAAAACAACAAATGCAGCCGTTGTTTCCAGGCGCGTCAGCTGCAACCCCAAAGACTTGACGACAACAGACTGCACAGACAGGGCAATCACTGCCAACAATAAATAAGCTATGGCCCTCACTTGAAAACATCCTTTCCCAGTCCATAGGCCACGGCAGCTTCCGGAAAAATGAGAACTTCTTCAAGACGTTTTAAGTCCGCGGCAAGCTCCACATCCGCATTCAAAAACATCCCCGTTCCGCGTTGCACATTCTGAATCGTCCCCACCATCAACCCTGCAGGAAAAATCCCATCCGTCCCCGAAGTCACAACAATGTCTCCATCCACAACATCGTCCGCTCGCAGCACATTCATGACACTCAACAATTTCCCCCCCCCTGCACCAACAACGGTCGCTCGCACACGTGAACGCTGAACAACTGCAGCCACATGGCTTCGCGGATCGCTCGCCAACATGACATCCGATGCATGCGTCACCGTTCGTACCACACGCCCAACAATTCCCGCAGGCGTCACCACAGGCATGCCCACACGCACCCCCTCTTTTTCTCCTCTGTCCATTCGGAAAGACAAAAAATGAGGCGAGGGGTTGATGCCGATGACCCGACCAACTATCTCCGTGCTCGGCGTGGTGCGTGTGTAGGCCAGCAGCTCCCGCAATCGCTGGTTTTCGAGCTGCATCTCATGCAGCAAATAACTTTTGGTTTTCATCTCATCAAGCTCAAGCACACATTGGTTTTTCTCTTCCCGCGCCTGCTTGAGTGCCCAATGCTCTTCCACCGTGCGAAAAACACCTGCGCCCACCCACTCCAAGCCTTTCTGTACAGGGACTGTGGCCGTCAGTAAAAACTTGTCAACCCAGTTGGGAGCTCTGCCCTTGTGCCCTGTTGTCAAAAAAGCCAACAGGGGGCCTAACAACAGAAACACCACCATCAGCGTCTGTTTGTTGTGTTTAAAAAAAGGGCGCATAAAAGGTTTTGCTCATTTCAGCCACATAAGGTGTTTAACCACTTGCATGTTCCTAATGTAAATTCTAGAGCTCTATCCTGACATTTTCGAGTTTTTATTATGAGCAAGCCCTTTAATCTAAAGCGTGTAACCATCGTCACCTTCATTGTCCTCCTCGCAGCACTGTTCGCCCTGGAGTTTGGCCCTGGACGCCGAGGAAACACCACACAAGAGACTTTGAACGAAGTCCTTGCCCAGGTCGGCGATAAACAGATAACCATGAATGACGTGCTCAACGCCATTAACCCGGAAATGGAGCCCCTCTTAAAAAACCCTGAGTTCGCCTCCTTTGTCGAGGGTTATTATCTCAATATTTTCGAGCAATTGGTTGAATCCGCCTTCTTAGAAAAACAAGCCCTGCGCGAAGGCATCGCCGTCTCCAACGTGGAGCTGCTGGCTCACCTGCAGCAAACCCCGGCTTTCCATAAAAACGGCCAGTTTGACTCAGACACCTACCAAAAACGTGTCCTCGCCAACCGACTGACAACCGTCGCTTATGAAAAAGAACTGCGTGCCAACATTGCTCGCTATAAACTGCAGCAATTCCTCAACCATTTTGGCTATATCTCCGATGAAGCCTTGTATGCCGCCTATACACTCAACGCCCATAAGGCGGATGTGCGTTTTGTGCGCTTTTCTCCGGCCCAGCTGGCCACACAAATCGCCAAACCCACAAGCAAAGAGCTGGCGACATTTATAGAAGAAAACTCAAAAACCCTCGAGGAAATCTATCAACAAAACAGCCATGACTATATGGAGCCGGAGCGCCTGCGGCTGCGCCAAATTTTCGTTGAGCGCCCAGCAAAGCTTCCTCAAGCTTCTGAAATGGCGCAAAAAGAAACCGATGAGCTTGCACGAAAAAAAGCAGAGACACTCCTGGCTTCTGCGCAACAAGGAGCGGATTTTGCAAACCTGGCGCGCGAGTCTTCGGATGATTTGGAAACCAAAACCAAGGGCGGAGACTTGGGCTGGATGACGGCTTCTCAATTGCCCCCGCTGCAGGTGAATGCACTCCTGGGTATGAAGGTGGGTGAAATCAGCCAGCTTCTGGAAACACCCCGCGGCTATTTCATCTACCTGCTGGAAGAGCGCAGCGAAGCTCACCAAAAACCTCTGCAAGCCGTTCAACAGGAATTGGCCCTTTCCTTGTGGACCAAACAAAAAAGTGAGCAAGCCGCATATGCGCAAGCCCAAAAAGCACTCGCGGAGCTCCTCAAGGGGAAATCCCTGGACACCCTCTTCCCCCCCCCTACCGCTGAGCTGGGCAGCTTAAGCGCCTCCCTCTCCCAAAAACCCACAGAAGACAAACCCACCGCTGTGACAACAGGCTTGTTCAGCTTGAGCGATTTGTCCATTCCTAAACTGGGCGACAACAGCTCCTTAAAAAACCTCATCTTCCAAATGACAGCGCCAGGCCCCATTCAAAACATTCAAACCCTTGGACAAGACTTGCTGCTCCTCGAAGTCATTGAGCGCCAAACCCCTTCGGAAGCTGGTTTTGAACAGGAAAAAGAAAGCCTTCGGGAAACATTACAAACATACAGAGCACAACAAACCCAGGCTGAGCTTGTCAAACAAATGAAAACCAAAGAGCCTTTGCAACTTTTCCCTGAAAAACTCAAAAGGCTTTCTGCTTCCCTTCCATGAGCTGCGACGAACGACAGACGTTTCTTCAGCGAATAACTCAAGTCCAGGCCAGCATTCACCAAGCATGTATGCGCTCAAACAGAGCTCCTGCCTCTGTACACTTGCTCGCTGTATCCAAACTCCAACCCTTGGGCCCTATCCAACAGGCGTGGGAGCTTGGGCTTCGGCACTTCGGTGAAAATTATGCCCAAGAGTTGCGGGACAAAGCTGCCAAACTCACGGCACTGTGCCCCCTCCATTGGCATGCCATTGGGCCTGTGCAAAAAAAAAATGCCAAATATGTTGCCAAATCCGCCTGGGCTTTCCATGCGCTTGACGACTTGGCCCTTGCAGAAAAACTTTCCCAGCAACGCCAAGGAGAAGCCCTGCGCTGTTTTGTACAACTCAACCTGGCCAATGAGCCTCAAAAAAACGGCATTCCCCCCGAAAAACTGGCTGCCTTTCTGCAAGCCACCTCTGTTTTGCGCGGACTGAATATATGCGGACTTTCTTGTCTGCCGCCAGCCTCCGAAGAGCCCGAAAACAGCCGTCCCTATTTTAAGGCATTGGCAGCCCTGGCTCGCCAACACCAACTGCAGGAGCTTTCCATGGGGACAACTCAGGATTTTCACATTGCTGTTGAGGAGGGGGCCACATGGGTGAGGGTGGGTACCGCCCTCTTTGGAGAACGTCCTTTGGCAAACAACATTGAATAAAACAAAGCGCGCAACGTCCATAGGGGCGAGGAGACAACCACGCATGCACTTTCAAAAACTCTTTTTCCTGTGGGCCTGCCTGGCGACATGCGCCTTGGCCAACGAAATGAAAGCCCCGTTTTCACCTGGCGAAACAAGCTCCTATGAAGTCAGTTTCCTTGGCATTCCCATGGGAGAAGCTCAAATTATGATTGGTGCAGCCATGCAGCAGGAAAAACAACTGGTGTGGCCCGTCATCCTCGTCGGAAGAACCAAACCCCTTCAGCCCTACCAAATTAATGACAAACTCGTCACTTATTGGAATCAGGAAACGCAGACAAGCGCCGGCTTGGACTTGTTTATTGACGAAAACAAAAAACGCCGACGCGAAAAAATAAAGTTTGATCGCCAAAACCATACGGCGCTTGTCGTTCGCCAAAAAGAAGGGGAGCCGGCAAACTCCAAAAGCTATCAGATTGCTCAGCAAACCATGGATGTGGCCGCCGCTTCGCTTTTCTTGCGAAACCAGCCGCTTCAAGCCGGTGAAACATTTGAGATTCCTGTCTTCACAGGGAAAAAAACCTTCAACCTCAAAGCCAATGTGGCCGAAAAACACCGCATCCAAACCCAGCTGGGAGAAAAAGAAGCTTTTCTCGTGCTGGTCCGCCCTGAATTTGAGGGAAATTTGGCGGCCAAACGCGATATTCGTATTTTTGTCTCAGCGGATGGAAAGCACGTTCCTCTGCTGATAGAAGCGGACCTCGTGCTGGGCAGACTCGTTGCGGAAATCGTCCGATATGAGCCTGGCAAAGCCACCCCTTCCTCCTCCTCTAAATAAGCCCTTTCGCACGCTTCAGCTGCTCTACCACTTTTGAATATTCAATCTCAAAAGCAGCCGTTCCTTCCTGAAGGTGCCGAAGGCGTACGCGGGCTTCTCTGTCAATGTCATCGTCCATCCTGAGGTGCTTTTTCATCAGCTCAAAAATCTTCTTTCTCAAGACATGGTCTTCCGAAAAAACCTCTTCAACATTGCGGCTAATCAGCAAAAACTCAATCATCTGATCGATGATGTATTCAATGCCCTCGTCGCCTGTTTTGAAACCACGCACATCCGCCATCTCCCTCTTTAACTGCCCAAACCTCGATGGCTCATAACCGCGCCGCTCAAGCGCCTCACGTGCCGCCTTGTTGACGCGCTCCTCATCGGCCAAATATTCACGCATGATGGCTGTAAAATCCATCTCCGCATCCGCAATCCTCAAAGGCTCCACCTCAATGTCGCCATCTTGCATTAGGCGCGCAACTATTTCGCGGGCTATGCTGGGAATCACTTTTGGGTATAACCTCATGAACTTTTCCTTGGCGTGAATTCAAAAGCAACAAACCTATGTCAGCATAAGTCAACCCTCAACGAAAAATAGAAAATTTTCCTATATACCCCGCTTAACACCCCACAACGCCCAAATTATCCTCGTTAATTTTCGGTTTGTGCAGGGAATTAAAAACCTTCGCCGCCAGGGCCTGCCCAATGCCGGCCACTTGAGCTATTTCCGCACAACTTGCTTTTTGAAGGCGCTGGCAGCTGCCAAAATGCTGCAGCAGGGCTTTTCTTCGAGCGCTTCCTATGCCGTAAATCTCCTCCCAGGGTGTTTGAAGCGCTTTTTTGCGCGCCGTTTTCCTCTGAAACCCCACCGCAAAACGGTGCGCCTCGTCTCGAAGCCGCAAAAGAAAAAGCAACTCCGCCGAGTTTTGCGCCCATACCAGGGCTTCTTTCCTGGAAGGCAAAAAAAGGCGCTCCTCGCTTCGTACCGAAAACGCTTCCGGCTCTGGAGTTTCTTTCAGGCGGCTTTTGGCTAACCCCACCCACTCCACCTCCTTTATCCCCAAATCCCTCGCCGCCGCCATCGCCGCCGAAAGCTGGCCCTTCCCCCCGTCTACCACCCCCAAATCCGGAAGCCTCCCCTCCTCCTTCCCCTTCTTTAAACGACGGTAAATGACTTCATATAAACTTCTGAAGTCGTCGTTGGACGCCACTGTCTTCAGGTGAAAACGACGGTAGAGGGACTTTTCCAACTTTCCATCCACCGCCGCCACCTTCGAGGCTACAATGGACTTGCCCTGAAAATGTGAAACGTCAAAACACTCCACCCAACGCGGAAACTTCTTCAAAAAAAGCTTCCGCTGCAACTCGGCCAACAGCTTCTCCGTGTCCTCTTCCTTTTGCCTGTGCTCACTTAAGCTGCTTGCGGCATTCTCCTGGGCCATCTTCAACAACTTGAATAACTCCCCCCGGGAAGGTACACGCAGCTCCACCCTCGCCTTCTTCTTTTCTCGCAAAAGCAAAGCCAAAGCGGGTGCGTCTTCAAGCTGCATCGGAAGCAATATTTGCTTGGGAATCAAAGGCTCCGCCGCATAATAGAGGTTCAGGAAAGAAGAAAAAACCTCTTCCACCGGAATGCCTTGCTGCCGGAAATGAAAAGCACGGCCGCCCATCAGGCGTCCCTGGCGAAGCTGCAAAACATAGGTGCACAACATGTCGCTGTTTTGGGCGAGGCCAAAAAAGTCTTTGTCCTCAAAATGGCTCAGCACCACCACCTGCTTCTCCTGGCTCCTTCGCAAGGCACTCAGCTGATCTCTCCATTGCGCCGCCTCCTCAAATTTTAAGGCTTCGGCATTCTGCTTTATTCTCTCCTTGAGAAAATCTTCCAGCTGCCTGGAGCGGCCTTCCAAAAGCAGCACCGCCGCTTCCACGTTGCGCCTGTATTCGTGGACGGGCACTTCAAAAACACAAGGCGCGGGGCAGCGGCCAATCTGGTGGAGGAGGCAGGGGCGTTTCCGGGTGGCGAGGGTTTTGTCGGTGCAAACGCGCAGCTGGAAATGGCGGCGAATCATCCGCAGCACTTCGCGAATGTCTGTTGCACTGTCGTAGGGGCCGAAATAGGTGGCGCCGTCGTCTTTTGTTTTTCTCACCACCTCAATTCTCGGAAAGTCCTGGCGCAAATCCACACGCAAACTCAAATAGGTTTTGTCGTCGCGAAGCCGAATGTTAAATTTGGGCTGGTGCTTCTTAATCAGCTCATTCTCAAGCAGCAAAGCTTCCTTCTCGGTGCTGACAACCACCACCTCCAAGTCGAAAAGCACTTTGTCCAACAGCGCCACAAAAGCCCGGCTGTCCGAAGGCGCTTGTGAAAAATAGGAGCGGACGCGGGCGTGTAAATCGACGGCTTTGCCTATATAAATAATTTCGCCGCGAGCGGACTTCATCAAATAGACACCGGGGGCCCGGGGGAGGTTGTCTATTTTCTCCTTCAGTGCGTTGTCCACTTCACCTCCTTCGCTTCCGCACCCTCCCTTGCCTCGCCTTCTCCCTCCATGGGTTTTTCTGCTCTATGTTCAACAGCAAACGCCTAAGCGGCGGCTTAAACCCCAAGTCCATCTCCTTCAGCAAAGCCAGTCTGTCGCGCTCCGTCGCCGCTTTCTCAAAATCCATGGTTTCAGCAAATTTTAACATGCGCTTTTTTGTTTGCTCCATTTCCTGCTGAATTTCCTTGGGGGACATTCCTTCGCCGCCTTCTTCCACCCGGGGCAAATGGCCTTCCTCTTCTCCTTCCATGTATTGCGTCAAGTCCGACACATTTCTTTGGGTTGTCAGCGGCGTTATTCCATGCTGGCGGTTAAATTCGCTCTGGAGTTTTCTTCGGCGCTCCGTCTCTTCAATGGCTTTGCGCATGGAGTCCGTTGTTCTGTCTGCGTACATTAAAACGAAGCCATTTGTGTTTCGCGCGGCGCGCCCTATGGTTTGAATGAGGGAGACGTGGGAGCGCAAAAAGCCCTCTTTGTCCGCATCCAAAATCGCCACCAGAGAGACTTCCGGCATGTCGAGGCCTTCTCGAAGCAGGTTAATTCCGACAAGCACGTCAAAAACGCCCGTCCTCAACTCGCGGATGATTTTTGTCCTCTCAATGGTTTCAATGTCTGAGTGCAAATAGCGGACGCGAATGCCGGCCTCCGACAAAAAGTCCGTCAAGTCTTCTGCCATGCGTTTGGTGAGTGTCGTCACCAGCACACGCTCGTTTTTTTTGACGCGAAGGTGTATTTCTTCGAGCAGGTTGTCCACCTGGTTTTTGGCCGGCCGCACTTCAACCATGGGGTCCAAAAGCCCGGTGGGGCGGATGATTTGCTCCACCACAACGCCCTGGGCTTTTTCCAACTCCCACGCGGCGGGGGTGGCGGAAACATAAATGGCCTGGGGGACGAGGCGCAAATATTCGGAGAATTTGAGGGGACGGTTGTCCAGGGCGGAGGGGAGGCGAAACCCATATTGCACCAGCGTTTCTTTTCGGGAGCGGTCCCCGCGGTACATGGCGCCAATTTGCGGAATGGTCTGGTGAGACTCGTCCACAAACACCAGCAAGTCGCTGGGGAAGTAGTCAATGAGGCAAGGGGGCGCTTCCCCTGCGGGGCGGCCGGAGAGGTGGCGGGAATAGTTTTCAATGCCGTTGCAAAAGCCCAGCTGCTCCAACATTTCCAAGTCATAGGAGGTGCGTTGTTGCAGGCGCTGCGCTTCCAGCAGCTGGTTGTTGGCATTTAACTCAGAAAGTCTCTCGCGCAACTCTTCACGTATGCTGACAATGGCTTTGCGGCGTTGCGTGTCACTGGTGACGTAGTGGCTGCCCGGAAAAATGGTTATTTGTTCCAGCTTGGGGAAAAAAATGCCGCGCAATGGGTCAAACTCTGCAATGCGCTCTATTTCATCGCCATAAAACTCAATGCGCACGGCGTGCTCTTCTTCATAAACCGGGAAAACTTCTATGCTGTCTCCGCGCACCCTGAAAGTGCCCCGGTGGAAGTCAAGGTCGCTTCGTGTATATTGGCATTCCACCAGGCGGCGCATGAGGGCGTCTCTGCCAAAAGTTTCTTTAAGCTTCAGCTGAATGGCCATGTCCACATAGACGCGGGCCATTCCCATGCCATAAATGCAGGAGACGGAGGCCACCACAATGACGTCTCTGCGTGTGCGCAGGGCATGCGTTGCCGCGTGGCGCATGCGCTCAATTTCCTCGTTGACGGAGGCGTCTTTCTCAATGAAGGTGTCTGAGGCGGGGACGTAGGCTTCGGGCTGGTAATAGTCATAATAGCTGACGAAGTATTCCACCGCGTTGTGCGGAAACAAATGTTTGAATTCGCCATAGAGTTGCGCCACCAGGGTTTTGTTGTGCGCAACAACAAGCGTGGGGCGGTTGGCCGCGGCAATGACGTTGGCCATGGTGAAAGTTTTGCCGGAGCCGGTGACACCCAGCAAAACCTGGTGTGCGTCGTTTCTGGAAATGCCTTCCACCAGCTGGGCAATGGCCTCGGGCTGGTCCCCTCTGGGTTGGTAGTCGCTGACGAGTTGGAAGTCGGACATAAAAGCCCCTAAACCAACTTCCACTCCGGGCCTTGGGGTGTGTCGCGTACTTCCACCCCCAACTCGCTCAGTTCCTTCCGCACCACGTCCGCCTTCGCGAAGTCTTTTTCTTCCCGCGCCTTCTGCCTTGAGGCTACCAGGGCCTCCACCTTCGAAATGTCCACCCCCCTCGCCGCCGCCAAAGTGTCCCTCCTGCGGGTCAACCACCTTGCCGGCTCCTCCTCAAACAGGCCCAGCACCTTCCCCATCGCCTTCGCCTCTTCGCGTAAACCACTCAGCCTTGCCAAAGCTTTTGCATTTTTTTTGCGCCCCAGCAGGTTGACTTCGTTAAACAGCTCTGACAAGGCTGCCAGCGCGGCCGCCGTGTTGAAATCGTCACACATGGCCTCTTGAAATTCGTCCAAATAGCAGCGCTCTGCTTCTGTTGTTTTGGAGGCGGGCGGCAAGGAAAGTTCTTCCAAAAGCTGCAGGCTTTCATAAAAATAACAAACCCGCGCCTGGGCATCCGCAAGAGACTTGTCTGAAAATTTGAGGGGGTTGCGGTAGTGCGTGGAGAGGAAAAAATAGCGCAGGCTGTCTGCGTCCACACGCGAAAGCGCTTCGCGCAGCGTTATGGTGTTTCCTAAACTCTTGGACATTTTCGCGCCGGCCAAATCCAAAAACCCGCAATGCATCCAATAATGGCACAAGGGTTTTCCCGAAGCCGCCTGCGACTGCGCCAACTCATTCTCATGGTGCGGAAAAACCAAGTCCCCACCCCCCCCGTGTATGTCGAAAGTCTCTCCCAAATACTTGGCTGACATGGCGGAGCACTCAATGTGCCAACCCGGCCGCCCCCGCCCCCAGGGGCTCTCCCAACTCGGCTCCCCCTCCTTCGCCGCCTTCCATAGCGCAAAATCCAAAGGCTCCCGCTTCTGCTCCCCTACCGCTACACGCTCCCCCGCCCTCATCTCCTTTATGTCCCTCTTGGACAACTCCGCATAACCTTCATAACTCGACACTGAAAAATAAACGTCCCCGCCGGACGCGTAGGCAAAACCCTTCGCCTCCAATACGCCTATCAGCTGAACAATCTCCTCCATGTGCTCGGACACCCTCGGCGACACCGTCGGCGCAAGCAACCCAAGGCTTCGGGCATCCTCTTCGAAAACATCCACAAAACGCTGGGCCAGCGCAAAAGGGCTTTCTCCAAGCCGCTTCGCCGCTTGAATAATTTTGTCGTCCACGTCGGTGTAGTTGCGGACATAATTCACTTCGTAGCCCGCAAAACGCAAAAACCGGACAACCACGTCAAACGCGGTGAAAGTCCGCGCGTTGCCTATGTGGATACAGTCGTAGACAGTGGGGCCGCATACATATAGGCTAAGCTTCGGTGCACAAAGGGGTTTCAGCTCTTCTTTTTTCTGGCTCAGCGTGTTGAAAATCCGAATGGACGGAATGCTCATGGACGTCGTCATGGTTGAGGGTGTATACTTGGCTTTGAGGGCTTTGTCTTATTCCTCATTATGGCCGAAAACATGACTTGTGGCTCATGAATTCTCATCCCCATCCTCTCAGGACGCCGCCTCCAAACGGGGCTCCTCACCTAAGTCCTGCAGAAGGTTCATTCCAGGAAGTTTTGCCGGACTTGTTTGTACTCGCCAAAGAAGTCCCCTCCGTTCAGCACCTTTCTGAGTCTCCAACCCAAAAAACGCCTGCCAGCGCCGAGGAGCAAAACACCCAACCTCTTTTTCTGCTCATCGAACAAGGCCCGGCTGCGGGACAAGCCTTCCAAATTGTACCAGGCAGCTGCATTGTAGGCAGGGCTTCTGCTGCGGACTTGTGTCTTAAACATCCCTCCGTCAGCCGCCGCCATGCTCAGCTCAAACGCTCGGGAAACCACCTCTATGTCCGGGACTTGGGCAGTCAGAATGGGACTTATGTCAATCAGCAGCGCATTTCAAATGAGGCGGAGGTTTTCCCAGGGGACTCCGTTATTATCGGCACTTCTCTGCTGAGAATTAAAAACACCCTCTTTTCCGAGCATGTGCGTGCCAAGCCGCCGGTGCATAAAAAACCGGCGCAAAACCGTAAGGCGCCTTATTTTATGGTGCTGGTTGCCAGCCTTACGGCCAGCTTCTCAACCCTCATTGCGATGGTTCTGCTTAAGCTTGTTTTTCAACCCGCTGCCCCTGCTGCCCCCACATCCCCCTCCTCTCCTGTGGAAATTCCCTCCACCGCCACCTCTCAAACGGCTCCAACACCTCCTCCTCCTGCCAAACTCCCGGACATTCCCCCCAGCAAAACACCTCTGCAAAACGTTGCCCCCTCGCCTCCGGCACCGCCTCCCATAGACAAAGCTTCCATCCTCGAAGCTTTTAGGTTGGGGCGCGCGGAAAACGCTCTCTGGCAGGCCAAAGAGGCCAAACAAATACTTCTTGCGGAGCAACTCGCCACTTTTTTGTCCCAATGGGAAAACGTGGAAAGTCTTTGGAAAGAGGCTTCTAAAACAAAATCTGCCAATGTACGTCAGGCGCTGGTGGTGCACGAGGAGGCTTTGTTTGCTGCGGCACGTATTTCTGCGGACAGCCATTATGTACGCGAGTTGCAAAACCGTATCGCTTCTTTGAAGCAAATGGGGCTTAGGAAACCTGCTCCTCCTCCTCCTCCTAAAGCACCTGCACGCGCTCCTCCTTCTCCTGCTAAACCTGCCCCTCTCAAAGCTCCTTCCTCAACGCCCAAGGAGCTTCAGGACAAACAGCGTGCCATTGACGAAGCTTTCAATTTCTAGACTGTTTCTAAGTTGAATTGATTCTACAGACCGGTTTCAATTTGACATGAGATCGAGGCGGGCGAGGATTCCGCGATGGGAGCGCACCCCAGTGCGTGACCTGAGCGGAACCGGAGCCCAACGAAGAGATCATGTCAAAGTGGAAGCGGTCTAGGCGGTTCGGAAAATCTGTTTGAGGTCGGCTTCTATATCGTCCTTGGAGCAGCCTTTTGCCAAGGAAAGCTCTTTAATCAACAGCGAGCGAGCGGTGTCCAACATCTTCCGTTCGCCGAAAGACAAGTCTTTGTCGCCTTTCAAAAGGTAGAGGTCTCTTAACACTTCGGCTATCTCAAACACGGAGCCTGTTTTAATTTTTTCTGTGTATTCGCGGTAGCGCCGGTTCCACGTGGTGGAGTCAACAGAAATGTCCTTCTCTTGCAAAATGGCATAAACCTGTTTGACGTCTTCCTCGCTGATAACTTCGCGCAAACCTACAGAGCCTACTTTGTTGATGGGGATGAGAATTCGGTCTTTCCCGTTGGCGCTTTCTAAAATGCGAAGCACATAAAAAGACTGACGCTGCCCGGCAACCTCCGTATGCTCAATGCCTACGACTTCACCCACACCGTGACCAGGATAAACGGCTTTGTCACCTGTCTTGAATGTCATAAAGCCCGGTGTCCTCTCAAAAAAACAACATAAGCAAAATAAAAAACAAAAAAAGAGCCGTTGGCGTAACATATTTCTTGGCACAACAAAACTGGTTTCCTCAGGTGGTGGCGGGCGAGGGTGTGTATGAAACGGTTTTTCTGGAAAGACTTGACATGCAGGCCCTTGGTAGCTCCAAGCCTGGGGTTTCTTTTCGGTCTGCTCTTCGGGCCCCACGCCCCTGCCATTGGGCTGCTTGCTTTGGGGTTTGCGGGCTGCGGTTTGTCCCTGGCTCTTCGAAAACACACAGGAGCCTATTTGCTGCTGCTGCTTTCCTGCATTCCTCTGGGGGCAGGAATTTCCAGCTGGCGCGCCAAAACCCACATTCCCCCAACTCTCCCAAGAGAGAATGTCATCCTGGAAGGAGAGCTTGAGGCCATGGAGTCCTTTGGAGAGTCTCAACGCCTTTTGCTCAAAATCAGCCTTCTGCCTGAGTTGAAGCAAGAAGTACATTTTCGCGCCATGCTTTATTCCTCGGAGCCTCTCTCCTTGACGCCAGGACAAAGGCTTCGACTGCGAGCGCGCCTGAAACCTCCGCCCATGGCTCGCAACCCAGGCGAATACAATGCAAGGCCCGTGTATGAAAGACGCGGCATTGCTTTTTCGGGCAGCATTCTGCCAGGTGGCGTTTTGGCGCAAAGCCCTCCTGGGCTTTTGAATGTGAAGCTGCAGCAATACCGAAAGGAGCTTGACGTCTATGCCAAAAAATTAAGCTTGGACAAAGACGCCACTCAACTCTATTTGGCACTGGCTGCAGGACTTCGGGCCGAATTGGGAGATGAGCTTGAAGAAGCTTTTGCTTTGAGTGGCTTGGCGCATATTCTCTCCGTCAGCGGGCTGCATGTGGCTGTGCTGGCCATGGCGTCTTTGCTGTTTTTTCGTTGGGTTTATTTGCGTCTTCCCTGGACATTCCTCCGGCAATGGGAGGCCAGGCGCATGGGTGCTGTTTTTGCCATGCCGTGGGTTTGGGCTTATGTCGCTTTCACGGGCTACCAGGGGCCAGCCGTGCGCTCCGGGTTTATGAGCAGTCTCTGGCTTTTGGGCCTGCTCCTGGGCGGACGCAGTGACGGCTTAAGCACGCTCGCCTTCTCCATGCTGCTTATTGCATGGATAGAGCCTGCCTGCGTGGGTGAGCTTTCTATGCAGCTTTCTTTTGTGTCGGTGGCCGCACTCATGCTTCTGTCTCCTGCATTGGAGCAACTGCTCTTCCCACAACCAACACTCGCCGCACAACTCGAAGCTTTAAGCAAACCCAATTCCCGCCTGCGCCGCTTTGGGAAATACCTCAGCAACCTCCTCAAAACGACATTTTGCGCAAGCCTTGCAGCCACCCTCTCCACAGCGCCACTCATTGCAAACAGCTTTCACCGCTTCAACATGGCAGGGCTTATTTCCAACATTGTCGCGCTGCCCTTGTGCACAGCCCTTTCTGTGTTGGCCGCTGTTGGCGCCGCCATCCACTGCATTTCCCAAACACTTGCCACACCCATCCTCTGGTTGGGCATTCTCTGCAGCCGCCTGCTTCTTGCAATGGTGGATTTTTTCGCTCACCTGCCCGGCGCTTCGTGGATAATTCCCGGGCCCTCCTCCTGGGAAAGCTTTTTGTGGTTTTTGGGCATTGTCTTTTTCTCCCTGGCCAAAGGCCGTTGGCGCTGGTTGGGGCTGGCAACACCCCTGGCTGCTTTTTTGACGCTTTTTTCAGGTGGCCTGCCTCAAAAAGAATTCGTTTTGAGTTTTCTTTATGTGGGCCAGGGGGATGCCATTTTTGCCAGCAGCCTCGGGAAACATGCCCTCATTGACGGCGGAGGCTCCATGGGAGGCGACACCGGCAAACGTTATGTTTTGCCATTTCTCCATCAGCATAAGGTGAGCTCTCTTGAGCTTGCCGTGTCCTCTCACCCGGATGCGGACCATGCCCTGGGGCTTATTTCAACACTCAAGTCCATTCCGACAAAACACCTGTGGGTTTCGTCGGGCCTTTCTGAAAAACCTTTGTCCCAGGAGTTGATTCGAGCTGCCCAACAAACTTCGGCGCAAGTGGTTATTGAAAAAGTCAGCGCCAACAGACAACCCTTTGTTTTGGGTGAAACCACCTGGGAAATTTTGTCTCCTTCTTCAGAGAATGACTTTGAAGAAGCAATGGACGACAACGACAACTCCATTGTCCTTAGAATTCAGCACGGCGACATCAGCTTTTTGTTGCCGGGGGACATTTCTTCAGACACCGAAGAAATGCTTCCTCTCTCCCCCACCACGGTTGTCAAAGCACCCCACCATGGCTCCACCACCTCCTCGAGTGAAGGTTTCGTCGAAAAACTCCGCCCCCGCCATGTCATCTTCTGTGTGGGCGCACACAACAAATTTGGGTTTCCAAAACCTGAAGTGGAAAAACGCTATCTCCAAGCCGGAGCCCAATGCCACCGCACCGACATTCATGGTGCAACAACTTTCTTAAGCGATGGGAAAAGTGTTCGGGTAAAACGGTTTCTTGAGAATTAAGTCAAAGTGAAAGCGGTCTAATGACCACGCACGCTGAGGTTGATTCTGTCGAAACGCCCTTTTTCGTCAAGCGCGGTAATTTCATAACGCCCACTCTCTTCCAGGCGAACAACATGGCTGACCAAGGGCCCTGTCTTGGCGACGAGGCGGCCGTTGACAATCCAATGGATGCGACTTTGCGCGCCTTGCACTCGCAAGCGCACGGACGGCACGGTTTGCGAAGGTGTGCGCTGAATCCACTCGCCGTTGCTGGCCCCGGTAATGCGAATGTTTCCGCCGGTATGGTAGAGTGCTGCACAGCGCGGTGTCCATGGGGGCGGCATGTTCTGCTGAAGCAGCGCCGGTGTCAGCCAAGGCAGCAAGGAGTCCGGCCAGCGGGCAACCTCAAAAGTGTCATAAGGCTTGGAGCTGCAATCCGGCATGACACGCTGCTTGCTTTCTCTGTCGACGTGGTAAGTCAGAATGGGCGACAACTTGCTTGCGCGACGTTCCGCAAAAGTCGGCGGCACAATGTTGTTCAAAACCCAGGCCGTGCGGCGAATGGGACACAAAGCCACATTGGACAACTCCTCTTCTGTAGGCGCAGTTGTCCCTTGTGGCCAGCAAATGGTTTTTTGCGACACGGAATCCGGTGGCTGGCGAAAGCTGAGTTTTGCATCCGCCGGCAGCGCATTAAAAATGGAAACCAGCAGCGGAGCTGCAACATTGGCGCCGAAAAAACCCGGGTTCGGCGTGCCGTCCGGGCGGCCAACCCATACACCCACCGTGTATTTGTCGCTGACACCCACGGACCAGGCATCTCTAAACCCAAAACTCGTGCCTGTTTTATAGGCAATGCCCCGTGTGTTGCCGCGTATGCCAACTGCACGGCCCACCGGGCCTCCGCTCTCTAAAATGTCGCGTACAACAAAGGCCGCCCCCTCACTCATCATCCGCCGCTCCCGTACAGGCTCATCCGGCAACAGGCGCGGCTGCCCGGCAATTCCTCCACGCGCCAGCGACGAATAGGCCCCCACCATGTTTTCCAGTGTAACAGCGGCACCCCCCAAAATAATGCTCAAATTGGCTGCCGCACCGCGCGGCAAGTCGAGTTTTAGCCCGCCTTGACGCAGGTGCGCAACAAAACGCTCAGGGCCATAGTGCTCAAAAACTTCGACAGCCGGGACATTCAGAGAGCGGACCAGGGCCTCCGAAACACTGACGGGGCCGCTGAATTTTTCCTGGAAATTCCCCGGTTGATAACCATCGAAGGATTGCGGTGTGTCCGACAACAAGGACTCCGAATGAATCAACCCCTCGTCCAACGCCATTGCATACAAAAACGGCTTCAGCGTGGAGCCGGGCGAGCGTTTTGCTCGCACCATGTCGACGTGGTTGAAACGGCGCGAATTGAAAAAATCCGCCGAGCCCACATAAGCCAGCACCTCCAAAGTTGTGTTGTCCATCACCATCGCCGCCAGCGAAACACGCTCCGGCAAGGTGTTGGCCAAATGACTCAGCAGCATTTCCACATTGCTTTGAATGGCCGGCTCAATGGTGCCGTCTATGCGCAATGTGCCGGGACGCATCTGCTTCACACGCTCGGCATAGAGGGGGGCCAGTAAGGGATCTTGTATTCTCAAAACCACCACCGGCTCCGTGAGTGCGTCCTCTATCACCTCCGCCGTCCACCGCTTGCTCATCCGCAAAATCACCTTGTCGCGCGCGGCACGGGCGCGCTCAGGGAAACGGTCCGGACGCAACAAGGACGGCGCCTGCGGCAACACGGCCAGCAAGGCCGCTTCCGCCGGCGTCAAACGCAACGCGGGTTTTCCCAAATAGGCGCGGCTGGCCGACTCAACACCTTCAAGGACACCACCCATGGGTGCATAGTTGAGATAGAGCTCCAGAATTTCGCGCTTTGAATGGTGGAGCTCCAATTGCATGGCACGAAAAATTTGCCGCGCTTTGCCCGCGGGGGTGCGCGGTACCGGAGCCACCATACGCGCAACCTGCATGCTGATGGTTGAGCCGCCAGAAACAATGCGCCCATGGGTTTTCCATTGCCAAGCCGCACGCAGCAAAGCAACGGGGTTCACTCCGGGGTGCCACCAGAAATAGCGGTCCTCATAGTTGAGGAGGGCTTCAATATATTCGGGTGCCACCTGCTCCAGTGGAATCGGATAACGCCACACGTGGTGGCGGTCCGGAAAAGCACGCAAGGGCGTCCCATCACGTGCCACCACCAGGCTTGCATAGGGAGACCCCCTGCCTGGCGTCGGCAACGGGTAGCATTTGTCGAGGACAACAAACGCCAAGCCCATAAGCAAGGCCAAGCCGCACAGCCCAAGCGCAAGCTTCAGCAAACGCTTTAAGCTTTTAAGCAACGACATGGCCACCCGTGTGCCTTGCTGCGGTGGAAGCATTTTTGCAGCCTTTGCCTTCTGCCCTCTATGGACGCGATGCTTCTTTGGCCACCGCATTCAAAATGGCCATGTCAATGGTCATTTCCTCTTTGCCTCCATGGCTGCCGCGAATTTCGGGGTTGTACATGTCTTCAGCCGACAAAGGCGGCACTCTGAAAATGCCGGGAGTGACAACACGCACGCGATAGAAAAGCTTCACTTCCTCATTCCACCAATTGCCGAGGCGAACGGCAGCAACAAAGCGATCATCCCTAAATTCCCTGTGGATGATTCGATGATTGCTCATCGCATCCGAAGGTATGCTGCCGTCAATCTTCAAAATGCTGCCGGTTTCACCTTCAATGAGGTTGGTGTTTTCAATTTCAAAACCGGCCGGAATCCTGTCAACCACAAGCGTGTTGGGTGCATTGACTCCTCGGCTGTTGGACACCGTCAGCTTCACCCAAAGGGTTTCTCCGGTTTTTAATGCGCCGGACTTGAGTGCACTGGGTGGCAGCGGCTTGCCTGCAGCATTAAAATAAGCGCGCTTGAGAAGAATGTTTCCGCCTTCTGCCGGAGCTTCCTTCGGGTAGCCGCTATACGTTATTTGCAGGTAGAGTTTCTGGTCGCTGCGGTTTGTCAGCTTGCTGCCCGCCATCAACTCTTCATGCGTCAAACTCGCAAACAACCTCTGGGGCTGCTGAATCTCCTGCGTCGTTTGAGCTTTTGTCAGTGTTGCCTGCCAAGGTTTGTCGGAAGACTCCCCCAACTCCCTCCCCGCCATAAACACGGCAAACTGCTCCTGTGTGCTTAAATAGGTTTTGGTTTTGAGTGACTCGGCAAGGCGCACCAACAAAGTCGCACTGTTTTGCACCGACAACTTGTGTTTTTGAAGCAGCGCATAAGAGAGTGCCGTGTCGCGTATGTCGCTGCCATAGTCATACCAGCTGCTGGTGTGGCGTACCTTCGTTACCGCTTCTTCCAAAACGGTTTTGGCGCGTGTCTCGTCACCCATTTGTTTCAAAGCAATGCCCAAATGCACCAAGGCCAAACCACCCGGCGCATTCGCGCGTGCCTCATATAGCTGGCGCAAGCTTGCCAGGGACACTTTTTGCTCCTGCGCAAGGACATAAGCGCCATAGGCCAGTGCACCAAAATGACGGTTGCGCATGCCCCAGCTGCTGCTCCACGAGTTGTTGCGCTCAAGCTGTGCCTGGGTGGCCATCGACGCAATGCCCGGGCCTATTTCTTTCAACAAAAGCTCTATCGCCTTGCGGTAGACGTCTTCAGGCACATCAAAACCCTGTGCGCGCGCATCCTGCAAAAACTGAGTCACATAAGCTGTCAACCAATATTCATATTCCGAAACATTGCCCCACAAACTGAAGGAGCCATTGGGCCCCTGGTATGAGGCCAACTTGGCGATGGATTTGCCCAACATGGCCACCCGTTGCTCGCGGGTGAATGGTTTCAAGTCAAACTGTTTGGCCGTTTCCTCGTCGATGAAAACATGCGGGTAGCTGCTGCTTGTCGTCTGCTCTGCACAGCCATAAGGGTAGACGAGCAGTCCTTTGACTTCTTTGCGAACGTCAATGGGCGGCAAATTGCTGATGAGCAAACCCGCATTCTCTGTTCCCGGGTACCAGCCTTTGGACGCTGTCACGGACTTGATGTCGAAAGTTTGCCCCGGCTCAAGCATGTTGAGTGTGGTGAAGGTTTGCGGCGCCGTCGGTGCTTCAATTTGCAAACGGAAATTTCGCGCTATGTCTATGTCCTGGCTTTTCACCCGCAAGTGGACATCCGCCAAATAAGGGTTGCCTGAGGCACTCACCATGAAACGCAAGGTTGTTTTTTCCTGATCTTTCAAAGCAACGCTGCGCTCCGCATTCTCAAACTTCAACCCCGCACTCCCTTTCAGGCTAAGCTTCAACTGCTGCGCATGGCCGGACATGTTGTGCAAGTCGAGCGCAACAACGGCTTTGTCACCCAGGCCAATGAAACGCGGCATGGCCATTTCAGCAATCAACGGCGCTGCCACCGTCATCTCGCGGTCAGCGGAGCCATAGCTGTCGTCTGAAGCCACCACCGCCATCAAACGCAACTTGCCGTTGAAATCCGGCACCGGCATGGAAATCTCCGCCTCCCCCTCCGCATTTAAATCCACCGGGCCACTGAAGAGGTCCACCAGCTTCACCTTCTGCGGCATCCCCTTCGCCAGCTGCATGGAAGCGTCTCCACCAAACCTCAACGTCCCCTTCTTCCCCACCATCTTCTCAATCAAACGGCCATACATGTCGAGCAAGTCAAGGTTGTAGCGCAGTTGGCCGAAGAAGGCTTTGTGCGGATCCGGCGTTTTGAAATTGGTTATGTTCAGAATGCCCACATCCACTGCCGACAAAGTCACCATCGCTTTTTTGCCTTTGGCTTGTGGAGCGCGTATGTGCACTTTCACCTTTGTCTCCGGTTTCACCCGCTCCGGTGCTTCAATGGCAACCTCCAACTTGCGCTGACTTCGGTCAAGCGGCAGCGGAATAATGCCCAAAGCACGCGCCGGCGTAATGAGGTTTCCGGCATTCCCCGGGCGCAAAACAGCCACAGACACATAAATGTCGTGCCGCTTCCAAGCTTTGTCGACGGGAATTTCAATCACCTGTTTGTCGCTGTCAATGCTCACCCGTTTCATCCACAACAGACGGTCGGCTTCAACCACAACAATCGCCTCACCTTTGTGCGGAGCCACCACCGTCATCTGCGCCGTCTCGCCACCCGCATAGGCCGGCTTGTCCAGGCTCAGCGTCACTCTGTCCGGACGAATGCCGTCTCTCTCATTCTGCTCCGCATTCCATCCAGCATAAAAGCGGTAGCTGGTGAAGGCTGGGGTGTTGGGGGAGGTGACTTCAAGGCGGTAGCGCCCGTATTTCACCGGCACTCTCAGCAACCCACGGTTGCCTTTGGCCGCTGAAACCGAAAAGGTGCCAACCAATTCGGTGGTCTCCGTGTAGCCGGAATTCCAGCCGCGCTGATCGTCATAACGCCAATAATAGTCCCTGTCCTCGCGAAACAACCGCACCTGCAAACCATCGACGGAAAGAAACTCTCCTGAGCGAGTTGCGTGCACCACTTCAAACTCCACCAGAGAATCGCTTCTGACATAGTTTCCTTCGGCCGTTGAGCGAAGGCCTATAATTTCCTCCGTCGGCCACAAGGTGCGCTCAATGCTGCGGATGACTGGACGGCCGCCGCTTTCAAGCAGGCTGATTGTCGCCCTTATTTTGAAAGGTGACTTGGAGGATTGCGACAAACTCGGGTTGATGCTGAAGGAAGTCTCCCCCTCCGCATCCAACTTCTTCTCCTCCAGCTCCTTGCGACTGGACAACTTCCTGTCATCCTCATCCCCAAAAAAGAAACCCGGCAGGCTTTCTCTCAGAGGGTTCGTGTCCGGCATAAATTCGACAATGCCGAGCAGTTCGTTCCCACTCGCCGGGGCACCATAGAGGTAGGTGCCCTTCACGGAAATTTCCAGGGACTCATTCTGCGCCAGACTTTGCTGCGCGGTTTTGAGCTCCAACTTCATCCGCTCCGGCATGAATTCTTCAACCGAAAACTTGTAGACAGTCCCGGCTTGTTTGTCTGCTGGGTCGCCGCGCAACTCCAGGGACCAGCGGCCCGTCCGCGCATCCATTGGCAACTCCAATGTCTGCTGAAAATAACCGGGGCGCTTTGCCTGAGGCTGCCACGTCTCCACCCACTGCTTCTGCCCATCCGGACGCCGCAAAAGCGCTTGAATCGGCTGCGGCGCAACAGCATAACCATCCGCGTCACGCGCCAAAATGGAGACTTCAAAACTTTCGCCGGGGCGGTATAAGTCACGCCCGCTGTAGGCAAACAGACGCGTGGGTTTGTACACATCTCCAAAAATCGCATATTCAGACAAATCCAACGCCGGCTCCCTCAGCAACAGCATGGAAACCTGCTGGCCCTTGCGCGCCAACAACACTTGCGCGTTTTCAGGAAAGGCCTCAAAAGCAGCCATGCCTTCTTTGTCGGTTTCAGCCTGGGACAGCACCTTCCCGCTCGCATCCAACCATGAAATGCTCGCGCCGCTGATGGCCTTGCCATCGGTCAGCGAGCTTAACAAAACTTGTGCACTGTTGCTGTAGCGGTGCAAGGAGAGGCCTAAATCGGAAACATAGAAATAGGTGGCTTGGTGATCTCCCGTAAACCGGCCGGGCTTCGCCATAACGGCGACATACACGCCCGGCTCTTTCAACTCTTTTATCTCCTCAATGGGCAAAAAAGTGACGCTGCGCTTGTTCGCCTGCTTCTCGGTGACAAAACGGTTGCTGTAGACGCTTGTCAGCATTTTATGCATTCTGTCGAGCTGCCAGCGCCCTACGCTGCCGCGTAAATTTGTCCTGTAGTAGTCGTAGTAGTCGTAGCCGTCCTCGTCTCTGTTGAATGTGCTTTTTCCGGAAATCACCCAGTCAAGAAAACGCGGCAGCTGATCATCATTCACCCGCAAAAATTCCACATCCACTTCGGGTGTGTTCACCGTCACCACCGGCAATCCACCACTTTGTTTCGCCGGCAACACCATGCCTGTGCTGGCAAAATAATAGGCCGGCGTTATGATGGCGGTGCTGAGCGAGTAGCGGTATTCCTTGCCCAGCGTTTTTTTGTTTTTGGATTTGAGCTCCGGCTTGACATAAATGACGTAGCGCGTTTGTGGCTTAATGTTCGGGAAAAACAGCAAACGCGGATTCTCCCCCACCACCCACCCCCCCTTCACCTCTGTGCCACCTTTGGTTTCTACATCCTTCGGTGCCGTGCTTACGGCCCCATCGGCCAATACCACCTCTCCTCCCCCTTCTTCACCGTATTCCTCTTCATAGTCCGCCCTCGCCTTCTTTGTTTTTACGCCCCCCGGCATCTCAAAAACTTGTATGAAGGAAGAATGGTTTTCCTTCGTCTCCAAGGGCAGACTGAAGCTTAAACCCAAAGCCGGCGCACCGTCCAAACTGCGCTCCGCTACGTCAACCAACTCGAAAGCAACATTCTCCGGAATCTCCAAAGTGTCGTCCACCCGCGCAGCAACCTGGCCGCTCTCCCCCCGCGTTTCGCCGCCTTTTTTCGCCTCCGGACAACCCGCCAAGCCCAAGGCCACAAACATAACTGCAAAAACCTTCGTCATATTCATATATAAAGTCTCTTCGTCGTTCGGGGTTTGTGCGACAACCCACCCTCCCCTCCCCTCCGGCCACACCATAGCAGTTGTTATTTGGAGTTTATAAAATGGAATGGCAACTCTATCACTGCAAATGTTTGGGTGTGGGCAGTTGTATACTCCCTGGGTTGCAAGAGGAAAAGGGAAACACGAGAAGAAAACAATGCTCGGCTGCGTCATGGGCGCAGACAAAACAAACCCAAGGGCTGCCTTGTTGAAAATCTAAAAACCACGCGGGGTTCTGAAATCTTCCGCGTGGTTTGGTCAACAGGCAACTTGGGGCAATGCCGCTTCTGCCTTTCAATGGCGCTTGTGCCGCATCCTTCCCTCAGCGAGCCATGAGTGCAGGATTTTCAAAAATATCCCTCTGCAGCATGGGGAGTGTGGTGCATGGTTTTACATTTATAGGCGGCCTTTGTCCGGGAATCAGCGGTGTTTGTGTGCCCTCCGGTGGCTGTCTGGGGGTTATGGGGAGTACGGTGCATGGTTTTACATCTATGGGCTGCTTTTGTCCGGGAATCAGCGGATCTGCTGTGCTTTCCGGTGGATTTTTAGGGGGTGTTTGCGAAGGAGGAGGAAAGGGTTTTACCGTTATCGGCGGCTTCTGAGGAGGAGGCGGCAGTTTGGGTGGCATAACCGGCTGCTTTTTGGGGGGTATGGGCTGCCTGGGCATGTCTGGTCTGTTTTCAGGCCTGTATTTCACAGCATCATCTATGGTTTTCGGTGGCTTCTGGATTTTCATGGCTTCGTTTCCTTTTAAGCGCAAAGTGTGGGTTGGTGTCGTTTTTTATCACACAACACCCTTATTGTCGGTCTTTGTAGCGAAAAGTTTCTGAAACTGTGAAAAAAACAGACGACATTTCAGAAAGCGATGAAAACAGATTGGTTTATTGGATGAGGCTCTGCCAGAGCGCTGCGGGCTCCCCCTAAAAAATACTGGCTGGAGTTCTGTTGAGGTGCTGCGGGTTCCCCCTTAAAGCCCCACCTGAAGCTGCGTCACAAACGCAAAGTCTTTTTTGGTATTCCATTGCAGGCGGTGGCCCGTCCAACCGGCTTCGACTTTGAGGTTGAGGCGGTGTTTGTCAATCCACCAGTTGAGGCCCGGGCGGATGGACCAGGCGTCTTTGGCATGGCCGGGGGCGAGGGAGTTAAAATAGCCCCAGCTGACAAGAGGCTCTATTTTGCCGATAAGCCAGCCCAACTCAACAACGGCGCCGGTGCCGGAGTCCGGGTTTTGTGGCCCGCGCGCATAGTGAAAAAAATTCAGCTGCGCGAGAAGGGCCTGCCTCCCCAGGGACTCCCCCCCCTCCAGAGGGTATTCCAAAAAGAAGTCCGCCCCCAGACTCAGCGAGTCGGACTTTCTCTGGGGGCGGGTGGTGGTGGCGTAGACGTAGGCGTTGGGCTGGTACTCCGCCCCCACCCCCACACTCAGGAGGGGTGTTTTGGAGAAATAAATGGCTTTGAGGGCATAGTCCTTCTCGCTGCCGAGGAAGTTATAGCGCAACATGGCCGCAAGCCTTGGGAGGGAGGTTTTGTTGGTGCCGGTGGTGGCGTTGGCGACAACACCGTTGGAAACGGAGGCGCGCAGGTGCAAGGCCTCCTCGAGGAAGAGGCCGCGAAACTGCACGCCCATGTCCCGGTAGACTTTGTGAGAGTTTTGGGGGAAGGGGATGGCGGGGAGGAAGAAGTCCAGAGTGTTGATGGCGCCGGCGGACTGCGCAAAATAACGCACCAGCGGGACAATAAAAAGCCCCACGTCCAGGTAAGTATTTTTGTCAAACTCCAGGAAGGCAACCGCGTCCTGAATAAAAAACGCAGGCTCCCAGTTGCCGTCTTTGCCCCAGTTGAGTTGCTCTGTGACAAACAAAAAGCCGAGCTTTTTATATTGGCCGCCAAACAAAAGTCGCGTCCTGCGCGCGAAAAATTGTGCACTGCCCCAGTCAGGCCCCTGGTTGCCTACAGAAAGCTGTGGTTGCAGCAGAATGCCCAGCGACAGAGAGCTGTTTTCGTCAATGTCTATTTTAAAAGCCTGTGCCTCAAGGGCGCTGGTAGCCAGCAGCAAAGTGAGGACAGCGGGCAAAAGACGAAGCTGTCTGCCCAGTGGAGAAGAAAAAGAAGGAGGAGAAGAAGAAGCAGCAGCAGCAACAGCAGGAGCAGCAAAAGCAGAGCGCAAAGCCATGTGCCAAGCTAACTCGAAGCTTTTTAGAAACAGAAGCGAATTATATTTATATAAGCCTCAACCCCCATTAAAAAACAAAGCCTCCCCTCGGCACCCAGGGACGCTGTGGCCACAACCAGCGCTCCACCACATAGGCCACAACGAGGCCCACGGCGGTGCCGATGACATTCCACGTCATGTCTTTCCAGGAGGGGTGGCCATAACCCATAGCGTCCCTGGCCTCTTTGAGAGCGCCTGCGCTAAGGACAAGCAGCGTGGTTACCCCCATACGAAGGGAAGACTCCACACCGGAATGTCCAAGCCACACATAGGTGGCTGCGGAAACGCTTAAGCTGACGAGCAGGTGTTTTTGTTTGTCCTTGCCCCACCAGGCGTCGCTTTGGGCCTGCGCTTTCATGGGGCCAAGGGCGCAGCACAACAAGCCCATAACAAGCGCACAGCGCAGCACAGCACAAAGCGCCCCGTGGGAGGCATGCATATGCAGGCGAATGTTAACCCCTCCTCCACTTTTCAGGGCCGGTGGTATGCACGGAAATACCCTGGCTGTCGACGGCCACGGTGACGGGCATGTCCTTCACCTGAAACTCATAAATGGCCTCCATGCCCAAGTCCTCAAAAGCCACGACGCGTGCGGACAAAATGGCCTTGGAGACGAGGTAGGCGGCACCGCCCACGGCGATGAGGTAGACGGACTTAAACTCACGAATGGCCTGGATGGCTGCGGGGCCGCGCTCAGCCTTGCCCACCATGCCCAGAAGGCCCGTCTGCGCCAGCATTTGACGTGTATATTTGTCCATACGCGTAGCGGTGGTGGGGCCGGCGGGGCCGACGGCTTCGTCGCGCACCGGATCTACCGGGCCCACATAATAAATGAAGCGGTTGTTAAAGTCGACGGGCAGCGGCTGTCCGGCATTCAGCATTTGAGTGAGGCGCTGGTGGGCCGCATCTCGCCCCGTCAGCAGTTTACCGGAAAGCAGGAGGACGTCACCGGGTTTCCAGGAGGCCACCTGCTCACGCGTCACCGTGTCCAGGTTGACGTGCATGCCTTGTGCGGGGCGATATTCAAAGGAGGGCCACTCATGCAAAGGGGGAGGAGGAAGTGTGGCGGGGCCCGAGCCGTCGAGGGTGAAGTGTACATGGCGGGTGGCGGCGCAGTTGGGAATGAGGGCGACAGGGAGGGAGGCGGCGTGGGTGGGGAAGTCGAGGATTTTGACGTCGAGGACGGTGGTAAGCCCACCCAGGCCTTGTGCACCCATGCCCAGCGCATTTATTTTGTCAAACAACTCCACGCGCAATTCCTCCATGTGGTTTTGCGGGCCGCGTTGTTTGAGTGCCTGCATGTCTATGGGCTGCAGGAGAGACTCTTTGGCCAGCAGCATGGCTTTCTCGGGGCTGCCGCCAATGCCCAAACCCAGCATACCCGGCGGACACCACCCCGCCCCCAGGGTGGGCAGGGTTTTAAGCACCCACTCCACAATGGAGTCCGAGGGATTCAGCATGGCAAGTTTGGCTTTGTTTTCGGAGCCGCCGCCCTTGGCCGCCACATGCACCTCCAGCGTGTCGCCGGGCACAAGCCGCACATGCACCACCGCCGGCGTATTGTCGCGCGTATTTTGCCGTTTACCGGCCGGCGAAGAGACGACAGAAGCGCGCAGTTTGTTGTCGGCACACAAATAGGCGCGGCGTACGCCCTCATTCACCATGTCCTCCACACTTTTGTCGCCCTCCCAGCGCAGGTGCATACCGACGTAAAGGAAGACGGTAACCAGGCCCGTGTCCTGGCAGAGAGGGCGAAAGTCCGCGGCGCACATACGCGAGTTGACGAGAATTTGCGCCATAGCGTCTTTGGCCGCCGGGGAAGCTTCGTTTTCCCAGGCCACCTTCAGGGCGCGTATGTAGTCAACAGGGTGGAAGTAAGAAATATATTGAAGGGCGTCGGCGATGCTTTGAATGAAGTCCTCTTGTCGCAGTGTGGCCATGGTGTGCAGCAACCTTTCTACAGAAGCGAAGCAAAGTGGAGGCAACAGCAGAAATGGCAGCCTAGCAAAAACATTTCGAAACAACGAAGCATTCAGCGCAGAAGAGGAAGCAGGAGGGGGAGGAGGGGGTGGGAGAAGGCGCCTTCGCCACCAAATAAAAGCCGTGCAGCAGTTTCAGTTGCAGTTTATGCCCGGCAGTGACAGAATTCCCCAACCTTTTATGCAGGAGGTTACGCAATGAATTTGTCAGGCCTTGAAGTTGCAATTTATATTTTCGCCGGCCTCATTATGCTGGCAGTGGCAGCCTTCCCCATTGTTGCGATTGCACGCGCTTCCAAACCTTCCGAAGAGGAGTGAGGTTAAAAAAGAGAAGCCGGCTGCTAGGCCGGCTTCCCTTTTAAGGAGAGGCGGGAGGAGCGCTGGTTTATTGCAGAGGTTGGGAGGCCAGAAACCCAACCAAGGCGCCGCCCATGCGGTTTTGGCCGTCGGTATTCAGGTGGCCACCGTCCGAAGTCCACTCGTCGGCCAAAGCGATGGTGGTGTTGTCCCTGGAGCGGGCGATGGTGCCATTGGGGCGAACGGACTCTATGGTTGCCAAGTCAAACACCTGCCCGCCATAGGTGGTGCGCAGCCAGGCGTTAAAACGCTCCCTCTGGTTGTTGTCCCACGAAGCATTGTAGTTGTAGAGCGGCGCGGTGACGTGCACAAAACGCACCGTCGGGAATTTTTGCTGCAGGCGAGTTATGGCTGCCTCATAAGCGGCAATGAGGTTGTCCACATTGGTGGGAAAGTCCGCATAACAAAGCTTCATGAAAGCCATGTCGACGTTGTTGCCCACCGTATTCATGAGGCTTTCAAAGGTGGTTATTTTGGCGAGGGGGTTGCCGTTGTTGCCCAGGGTATATTCCACCAGGGCCGGGCTGCTGGCGAGCTGTTGAATGAGGCTGCTTAAATTGCCGTTGTTGGCTGTGCGCACGTTGACGTTGGTTGCCATACGCTTCAGGCCGTCAATCGTGTCTTGCCCCACAGAGTTGTGCCCGAAGAAAACTTTGCGAAGCCTCAAGGCATTCACATGGTTTTGAGTGAATTCCACTTGAGTCCAGGGCGTCCCCGGGTTGCTTGTGTTTTTCACACAAGTGCCCGGCGCATTCAGCACCTGACTCTCAATGCCCACACAAATGAAGTTGGCAGCACATTTGTTGTCACCCACGCGACATTCAGGCTCCGGAGGTGGCTCCGGCTCGCAGGTGCCCGGCGCATTCAGCACCTGACTCTCAATGCCCACACAAATGAAGTTGGCCGCACATTTGTTGTCACCCACGCGACATTCAGG